>Ga0207416_1000139_pt1 | contig 134691 bp, 114 predicted proteins | sample PaiPotPPM11metaG_FD_184107 | JGI IMG/M metagenome (GOLD analysis project Ga0207416, IMG submission 184107) | Iron sulfur acid spring bacterial and archeal communities from Banff, Canada, to study Microbial Dark Matter (Phase II) - Paint Pots PPM... ...
CCCTCCCTTTAGCCCCGCCCCCCGGGCCGTCGTCCTTGATACCCTTAGACAGTGGCGCCTGCCGGGGAACTTTATTCCCCGAGGTGGCGTCTATTAAGACGAGATGCGGGTTAACGAGAGCACTCTTGGGACGGAATCCATCGGCGCGGCCCAGGGAGCCGAAGCGGAGTTGGTCGCGGAGTTGCGCGCCGGTTCGGTCGAGGCGTTCAACTACGTCATCGCCGTCTACCATCCCCCGTTGTATCACCTCGTCTACCGCATGCTGGGCGACCCGGCGGACGCCGCCGACACGCTGCAGGAGGTCTTCCTCAAGGTGTTCCGCGCGGCGGCGCATTTCGAGGGTAAGAGCAGCCTGAAGACCTGGCTCTACCGCATCGCCGTGCATGAGGCGAGCAACTACCGTCGCTGGTGGCATCGCCATAAGAAACAGGAAACCTCGCTGGAAAGCGAGGATAGCTTTGGTCGCACCTTGGCCGAGCGCCTGCGGGACCCGGGGGCCTCGCCGCTGGGACAGGCGATGCGCGCGGAGGCGCAGCAGGAGATCGCCCGCGGTCTGGCGGCGCTACCCGACCCCTACCGCACCACGCTCATCCTGCGCGACATTGAAGGGTTCAGCTACGCGGAAATGGCGGAGATCCTCGAAGTGCGCGAGGGAACAGTGAAATCCCGGCTGGTGCGGGGGCGCGAGCTGCTCCGTCAATACATGGTGCGGCGACCCCAGATGCGCGAAGCCTTGAGTACAGGGGACGGTCGGGAGGTGCTTCCGGCGAGTCCGTCGCGTTCCGGACCTGACGACGGATCTCTGTCATTGCGAGCCGAGAAGGTGGTATCACGATGAGCGAGCCTCGGATTGCCTGCCACGACATGCAGGAACCGCTGTCCGCCTATCTGGACCGTGAACTGAACGCGGACCAGAGTTGTGCCGTGTGGCGGCATGTGGAAAACTGCCCGGGTTGCGCCCGGCAACTGGCGCAAATGCGAGCGCTGCAGGAAGAGTTGCGATCCCTGCCGACGTCTCCGCTGCCACCGTTCCTGGGCCTCCGGCTGCGGGTGGCGGCCTCGCGCTACTCGGTCCGCGCGGAGCGCTTCGAATACCTCAAGATGCGCATGCAAGGTCTGGTGCGAGCCTTGGCGGTACCGGCCGTGGCGGGCATGATGGGCGCCGTCTGCCTGATCGGCCCACTCTGGGGTGGCTTGGCGCGAGGCATCATCCCGACGGGTCCCGACGTGCCGTTGGGTTCCGCCTCGCCGGCACGCGTGGCGTGGAGCCCTGCGGTGAACTTGGATGAGCCGGTTGTTCTGGAAGCCAGTGTGGATGCGTTGGGACGGGTGAACGGATACCGGGTTCTCTCGGGAGCGGCGAGTCCAAAGCTGATCGCGCAGCTCAATAACCAGCTCCTCATGACCATCTTTCAGCCGGCGACCTCGGATGGCCGTCCCACTGCGTCGCGCGTCCTGATGCAGTTTGACTCGGTGCGTGTCCGGGGATGAAAACTTTGAGCGGGGGCCGCCCTCGAGGACGCTTGGGCCTTTTGGACGCACCGGGGTGGAATGCCCTGACCTTGACCGAGGCGCCAGCGTCCTCGCTATTCCCGGGTGCGGGTAGCCGCCTCGCGGTGCTAAACTCAACAAAACTCAAAGAGAAAGTGGCACGGGTTGAGAGACGACTGCGGCCTCTGCCCGAGCCAGAAACGCTTGAACCATTTATCCCGATCTTGCGCCGCTCTCGCTGTGTTGGTGTGTGGCTTCGCCGTGGTTGGCATGGCGCAGAACGACGCCCCACCGGGTAGTTCCGTTCTGGCGCCGCGCTCCTCGACGCGGCTGAGCGTGCCGCTTCGCACCAACGTCGTCTTGGACGTGAACCCGTCTTTATTTGCGGTCATGGCGGCCATCAACGTGGCGGGCTACGATTCCGGCCTGGACACGGGACACAGTCAGGAACTGCGGCGCCAGATCCGCGACCGACTGCTGGCCAAACAACTCCCCGTCTACGGCGAGTTGCGAGAGTTTTACCAGCGCCATCTCAAGGCCGATCCCGGCCTCAATTTGGCGCAGTACGTCTCGCTCGCCCTGCTCATCGGCGATCCCCCGGATTTCAAGGTGCTGGTCCCGCCCCAAGACCTGCCTCCGGACGCCTCGGCCGTGCTGGACTTCCTGCCGCTGCTACGCCGCTTTTATGACGATGCCGGCGTGAATGGCGTGTGGAACCAATATCGTCCGGTCTATGAAAAGGCGGTGGATGATTACTCGCCGGCCATCCGCCGGGTGATGTCGGGCATTGACTCCTACTTCCGACTGCCGCAGCAGTACTTGGGACGGCAGCTCTTTATCTATCCGGAGGTGCTGGCGGCGGCCGGGCAGACGCATGCCCGTAATTATCTCGACAACTACTACATTGTCGTCAACCTCGACGTTTCGACGCAGATGGACGACATCCGTCACACCTATCTGCACTACGTGCTGGACCCGATGGTGAGCAAATACGGCGGCGCGGTGCGGCGCATGGATGGGGTGCTGCCCCTGGTGGCGCGGGCGCCCGCCTTGGACCCGCAGTTCAAGCACGACATGGGGTTGTTCTACACCGAGTGCCTGGTGCGGGCGGTCGAGATTCGGCTGAGCGGCAAGCCCATTGCGGAGCGGCAGCGCCTGGTGGAGGACGACGTGGCGGAAGGGCTGACGCTGACGCGTCCGTTTTACCAGATGTTGCTCGCTTACGACAAGGACGTGGTTTCATTCAACGAGTTCTATCCCGATGCCGCTTACAACTTGGACGTGGCGCATGAGTTGAACCAGGCGCGCCGGGCCAACTTTGTCGCCACGGCGGCACATCGCGCTCCTGTCCAGCCGTTGCACCTGGTGAGCCTGTTGCAAGCCGGGGAAGAACAATTGCGGCTGCACGACCTCGACGGGGCGAGCCGCATGGCCACCCAGGCGCTGCAAACCGCGGGCGCGGATCACGCCGCGGCGCATTACCTGCTGGCCGTGGTGGCCACCCAGCAACAGCACCCGGACTTGGCGCAGAGCCTGTTTGAGAAAGCGCTGGCCGAGGCGCCTCTGACCGAGGGGCACGTGCGCACCTGGGCCAACATCTACCTGGGCCGTCTGCTCGATCTGCAGCAGCAACGCAGTGCGGCGCTCACGCATTACCAGGCGGCGTTGGCGACCGCCGATACTCCGGTGGCGCGCGAGATTGCCCAGCGGGGGCTGCAGGCGCCCTTTGCCTCCGGTCACCCGCATGCGATCAAGTAAGCCGGGCGGCAGCGCGGGATGCCGCGGGAGACCGCCATTTCGCGGTTCGGCGTCCGGTTCGATTTCTCGGTGGGAGCATTCATGAATCTAGTGTCATGGCGTGCGGTGGTGGTGGCAGCAACAATGGTGGTGGGCGGATTTGGTCAGAGCGCCGCTCCGGCTCCGGCGTCGGGGACCGCGGCCGCCGCAGCGCCCGGCTCGGTGGCCTCCGGTCCGAGTCCACAATCGGCGGAGGAGAAGACGGCATTGCAGGCGCTCGCCACGGCGTTGCGGAACCCGAGCACCTCGCCCGAACAGATGGATACCTCCCTGCGACAGTTTCAGTTCCGCTACCCGCATAGCCAGTACAAGGAAACCCTGGCAACGGTTGGCATGGAGTTCTTCCGCAACCACAACGACTATGCCCGGACTTTGGAGTACGGGATGGAGGCCCTCGAGGTGAACCCCAAGTCGTTGCCGGTGCTGGTCAGTCTGGCCGCCATCATTCCCGACCGGGTACGGGATACCGACCTCGACCGCGACGATAAGCTGAAACAGGCGGAGTCCTATGATGCGCAGGCGCTGCAACTGGCCGATGTGTTGCCGGCGGTCATGAACGGACAGCAGATGACGCCTGCGCAGCTGGAGCACTTGAAAAACATCATTCGTGCCGACGTCCACACGTCGCGAGGGAAGATTGCCGCGCTGCGCCAACAATACCCGCAGGCGGAGGCGGAGTTCCGCCTGGCGATTCCGCTCTCCGATCCCGAGAGCGCCGCGCTGGACTACTACCACCTCGCCCAGGTGCAGGAGGCGATGAAGCAGTATCCGGCGGCGCAGGCCTCGCTGGACCAGGCGCTGACGGGCGGAGCGAAGAACCCCACCCTGCAGACGCTGGCCAAGGCCGAGAAGGAACGAGTGGCGCGGTTGGCGGCTGCAAAGCCCTAGGGCCGGCCGTGGTGAGCTGTCCTGAGAGTCGGCGTCCGGAGCGCGTCCAGTCGTGGCGCGGTTTGCGCAGTGCATGGCGGATAGTGAAACATCGCGAGGCGGGATGGCGGTGGGCACCTTGGACGAGTTGCAGCGCCGCATCGCCTACCAGTTCCGCGATCCCCAGCTGTTGCAGCGTGCTCTCACCCATCGCTCCGGGGCGACGGTCGCCGCAGGTTTGGAAGACGGCCACGGGCTGGCGCGCAATGACAACGAGCGCCTGGAGTTTCTCGGTGATGCGGTGCTTGGACTGCGCGCCAGCGAACGGCTGCTGGCCGCCTTTCCGCAGAGTTCCGAAGGGCGGTTGAGCCGCCTTCGCTCCTGGTTGGTGAGTGCGCGGCACCTCTCGGCGGTGGCTGCCGAGCTGGAACTCGTGCACCACGTTGACCTGAGCCGCAGCAAAGTTGGGGTGGGCGGCCGTGGCCGGCAGCGTATCCTGGCCGACGCCGTCGAGGCCATCATCGGCGCCATTCATTGCGATGGGGGGTATGAGGCGGCGGCCGCTTTTGTGGATGTCCACGTGCTGCGCGGTGAGATGGAAACGCTCTCGCCCGAGTCGCTGCATGCCTTCGTCTACAAGTCCGTCTTGCAGGAGTGGGCCCATGTCCAGGGACAGCCGCTACCGGCGTACCGCGTCGTGGACGTCGCCGGCCCGGAACATGGCAGGACGTTCACCGTCGAGGTGAGCGTGGCCGGTATCAACGCGACCGCGGTCGGACAGAGTCGCAAGGAAGCCGAACAGCTCGCCGCGCAATCCGCCCTGACGCAACTGGGAGCCATTTAACCGGGGGCCGAATCGGCCCCTGCGGAGCCTGCGCTTGGCGTCCCGGGGCGAGCGCCCATGGCCGGCGGGCGGGCGTCTTCGGCTAAACTGAACGGGGAACAGGAGGCGTGCTTGGCGAAGAGTCAGACGCCGGCGGATAAGCCGGCCAAAACGGAGGCTGCGGGCAAGGTGAAACGTCCCTTGTCGGAAAATTTCATTCGTGTCTGGGCCCCGACGCTGGTCACCGCCCTGTTCATCATCACTTTCAACGTTCAGGCCTTCGAAATCCCTTCAGGTTCGATGGAGAACACGCTGTTGATCGGCGACCACGTTTTGGTGGACCGGGTCCGCTTTTCGCCCCCCTCCACGTATCTGCACGGGTTGGAGCCTTACCGCCCGCCGCAGCGCGGCGACATTATCGTTTTCATGTCCATGACGCAGCCCGGACTGCACTTGGTCAAGCGGCTGATGGGACTGCCAGGGGATCATCTCAAGGTGGTTCACAAGGTGCTCTATCGCAACGGGGTGGCCTTGAACGAGCCCTACGCGGTGCATGACCGTGAGTATGATCCCGGTCCGGACGACTGGCCGAACGGCTTCCTGCCGAACGAAACACCGGAATGGGCGGCCAGCAAGCAGCAGTTTCTTCAAAATGGCGAGATTGTGGTGCCGCCCGGGCATTACTTCATGATGGGCGACAACCGCGATGAGTCTTACGACTCTCGGTTTTGGGGCTTCGTGCCGCAGGATCACATCATCGGCCGCCCGGTGTTGATCTACTGGTCGTACAAGAGCGATGAGAGCGATTACGCCGCCACCGACATGGCGGATCGGCTCAAGGGACTGATCTCGGTTCTCATCCACTTTCCGGTACGTACGCGCTGGAATCGCACGTTCAAGATCGTTCATTAGCGCGAGGCAGGCGGCCACGGCACCCCGCCGGCCCTCATCGGTGTGATGGATAGTGCCTGGCTATGCCGGGAACCTCGGACGGGTTGTCTCCGGCCGGGAGCTGCCGTCCGACACGTGTGACAGCCCACTCTCCAAAACGAATCGGGATGGCGGTCTTAGGACTGCTGCTCGTGCTCTCGCTGCTGCCCACCTGGAACCTGCCGCGCGCCAAGAGCCGTGTCTTGCAGGCCCTGGAGCGCGCGCTGGGACGGCGGGTCACGGCGGACGAAGTGCATCTCGTGCTGTTCCCATGGCCGGGAATCGAGTTGGTCAACCTGCACGTGGCTGAGGCGCCCCCGTTCGGGGCGGAGGACATGCTGACTGCCGAGACGGCGCGCGCCACGCTGCGTCTGCTCTCGTTGTGGAGCGGGCGTCTGGAATTTTCCACCGTACGTCTGGAGTATCCCAGCTTGAACCTGGTCCATGCGGCAGCGCCGGGAGTGGGGTGGAATGTTGCCAGCTTGCTTGATCAAGCCAGCGCGCGCGGACCGAGCTTGCGGGCGACCACCGAAGGCACCTCGCTGCGCCAAGCCTTGGGCGCCCCGGTCCGGTTTCCCTACCTCGAGTTCGCCCATGGCAGGGTGAACTTCAAGGAGGGCTGGACCAAGTCCCGCATCTATCTGGACGAGCTGGAAGGTTCGGTGGCGCTGGAAGAGAGTGTTTGGCGGGTGCATGTCCGCTTCGCCACCGCCCGCACCGACGTGAGCCTCACCAACAGCGGCGACGTGACGGTGGACGGAACCTTTGCGGCGGCGCGCCAGCCTCTGCGGGATTTGCCCTTCGACCTGACGGTGCGGGTGCAGAATGCCTATCTCCCGGCCGTGAGTGATCTGGTTTGGGGACGCGACCGCGGCGTGTATGGAATCGCCAATCTGGTCGCGCGTCTACAAGGGACTGGAAGCATTTTTCAGGTCACGGGCAACGTCCAAGGCAGGGCACTTCGGCGCTGGGATCTTTTGCCGCCTCCGGTCGCGATCCAGGCGGGCTTCGTGGCCACTTACGACGTGGCCGCCGATCAGTTGACGATTCATCATCTCGGGGATCCCGCCGGAGCCCATATCACAATTACCGGCCGGGTAGCGCATCTGTTGCACGCCCCGCAGCCCACGCTGCACGCCGTGTTCCGCCAGGTTCCCACGGCGGATCTGCTCATGCTGGTCCGTGCCGTCAAGGCCAACCTGCCGCCCGACCTGACCGCGACCGGCACCTTTGATGGGGAAGCCGGGATCGGCACTGCGATCTCCGTCACGCCGATCTCCTCGCGGATGACACGCCCTGCAAAGCCCAGCCCGCGGGCAGCCGAACACGCCGCGTTGTGGAGCGGGTGGTTGCGCGGCGAAAACGTGGCGCTGCAAACCGGCGAGGAACGCGTCCAGATCCCAACCTTGCAGGCGGTCTTCAATCCCGTCAGCGCGAACCTGCGGTGGACGGTTCCGCTCACCGCTGTCGTGGTCAGCACCGGCCAGAAACGACAATCGCCCCTGCAACTGGGCGGCTTTCTTGATGCGCAAGGCTTCCAGGTGCAGTTTGTCGGCACCGACGTCAGCGCGGAAACCTGGGCGAGCCTGGCGCATGTCTGGGGGTTTGACTCCCCGTGGAATCCCGCGCTGCGTGGCAATGCCCAGCTTGCTTGCGCGGTGAGCGCCACGTGGAGCACCTTCCGCCATCCGCAGTGGAGCGGTGAGATGGTGCTGCCCACGGCCAGCTATACGGTCCGTGCCGGTCTACCACCCCTGCTGCTGGCGCCGTTGCTCCTGCGCCTGGGCGTGAACGGCGGCGACGGAGTTTCGCAAGCGGTCCATGCCTCGGGAAATGCCGATACCGGGCCGTTTGAGGATCCAGCCTCCGCTCCCATCGAAAACTGGGTGCGCGGCGATTTTTCTGGCACTTGGCGCGGCGTGAAACTCGACGGCTGGGTCAGTTGGCCACTGACGACAATGACCGTGCCGACGCGTTTCAAGTTACACCTTGCGCATGTCACGAATGGCGACATCGTCGCGTACTTCTCCACCTACATGGCGTCGCCGCCCGGCGGCCTGCTGGGCAGCGTGCTGTTTGCGTCGGGTCGAGTCGCCCCATGGCCGTATCATCCCGCCGAGGGCACCCTGCAGGTCGAAGATTGGGAGATCGGCGGTGTTCCAGTACAGGCCCAAGCCAGCCTGCAGATTGCCACGCGACCTGACGGTGGGAGCGATTGGAACGTCCCGACCCTGCGGGTCAACCTCGCGGGTGGACATTTCGCGGGCAAGGCGGCCGTGAGCGACGGCGAGCTCACGCTTGCCGGTCAAGCGAGCGGCTTGCAACTTGAAGCTTGGGCAGCGGCGACCGTCGTGGCGAAGGGAACAGGGGCGCCACGGAATCCGACGGGGTTGGCGGCCGATGTGCGCGGCCTGTTGAGCGGCAACGTGAACTTCTCCTGTCCGCTGTCCGCAAATCGCGACACGTGGCGCGCGGACGGCGAGGCCGTGCTCGAACGAGCTCAAGTTCCCGTGGTGGAAGGTGGTCGCACGCATACTGAACCGCTGACACGGGTCGCCACCAGCTACCAGTTGCGGCGCGGCCTGTTGCAGTGCAACGACGGGCGCCTGTGGCGGAAACGCCTGCAGGCGCCTTTTCATGCCGAGATTGACCTTCATCAGCCCCCGTGGGCCATTCGTTTCTCCACCAATCCGGGCCCGCCGGCGCCGCAGTCCACCAAGGTGCAGGGCGCCGCCACGCGTGGTCGACGCTGAAGGCGGAACGCCGGCCGTGGGTGAGCCGTCAGAACAACATGTACACCCATCCCCCGCTCCGAGGTCTCCCGTTGCTCCTCGTCTTTCTGGGTGTGCTGGGAGCGGCATGGGGAGGGACCGACCTTGCGGCCAAATTGCAGCGCATCGAGACCGCATCCCGTACGGCCAATCCGCAGCCGCCGATCACGCTTACGGCTTTCGATGTGAACGCCTTTTTTCGAGGGCCGGGCGCGCGCAAGTTGCCGGCCGGGGTCTCGCATCTGGTGTTGTCGTCCCAACCTCCTGGCGCGGGGGGCAGGGCCGGATCCATCGAAGGCACGGCGCAGGTTGATTTTGACCGTTTGCCGCATGGACGTACGTCGGCACGCATGCTTCTGCTCGGCGCCCTCTTCAGCGGCGTTCACGAACTCGCGGTGCACGCTGCAGTGCGTGATGCTGACGCGCCCACCGCCCACCTCCACGTTGACTGGGTCAATCTCGATGGGCAGACACTCCCCAATTTCCTGATTGATGCCGCGCTGCAACAGTTCGTGCAACCCAAGCATCCCGAGATCAGTCGCGACTTTGCCGTGGCGCTTCCACGACATGCCACGCGGGCCGCGGTCGGTACGAACGTCGTCGAGCTGGAATACGGGCGCTGAAGCGGAACTGGAAAGAAGATACCGCCGCCCCCTTTCCCCTGCGCAAGCGCCCCGGCGCGAGGTGCCATGAGTGGATGGTTCCCGCTGGGCGGATGTCGCTTTTCCCGGCTTCTCGTGCGACTGTAACCGGGGGAGAGGTGATGTCATGCAGGTGAGCTATCGCGGGTTGCAGCCCACGCCGCAAGGGCAGGCGGTGTTTGAGGACTGGCTGGGACGCTTGGAGACGCGGTTGCAGTCAGGTTCGGATCGCAACCTCGTGGTGCGCGCGACGCTGCAGGAAATCTACGGGGCGGATCCACACGCAGTCCCACCACTTCTGGCGGCCAACTTCGACCCGCGCAACGTCACGCTCGAACCGGAATACTACGGTGATGTGGATGCGGTGCGCTACGCGGAGCGCAAGCCCCTGATCTGGCTGTGGATGATGTTCGATCGCTCGCCGGCCGGCCTTAACCACTGGTTCGGGTTCCAGGTGCGCCGGCTGCTGGCGCGCCACATCTTCCGTCACTGCGGCAACAACGTGAAAATCTTCCACGGCGTCGAGTTCAGCTTCGGCTACAACCTGACGGTGGAAGACGATTGCGTGATCCACAAGTACGTGCTGCTCGACGACCGCGGCGAAATCGTGATTCACCGCGGCACGTCGATCTCCGATTACGCCAACGTGTACTCCCACAGCCACGCGCTGCTTGATGCGGCCGAAGTCACCAACCACCGCACCGAGATTGGGCCGCGCGCACGCGTGACCTACCATGCCACGGTGCTCAGCGGTCAGCGCGTCGCCGCCGACGCCATGGTGGGCGCCATGGCGGTGGTAACCCATCCGGTCCCCGCCCGGCACGTGGTGGGCGGCATCCCGGCCCGGCTGCTGAAGGTCAAACCCTGAGCGGAAGACGAAGGGCGAGGGGCGAAGGCCGACGGGCGAACGAAGACCGCGAAGGATTCAGTTGTGCGGATGGTGTTGCGCGGCCTTCGGCCTTCACCCTTCCGCCTTCGCCCTTCGGCTAAAAGGGTGAGACCAGGTTCCCGGCGGTGTCGAAGTTCCAAGGCAGCTCCGCCTGCACCACCTCGCAGGGAATCTTGGCCTCGAGTTCGACCCGCAGGTTGTGGCTGACGGCGAGGTGCGCCACCTCGAGCGTGTTGCGGATCCAGGCGATCTTGGCGTGGGCGATGTCGAGCAGCCCGGCCGTCTGCAGCAACGCCACCACTCCCTCGCGATCATTGGGGAAGGTGAGCGGCACGCGCGCATTGCGCGGGGTGGAGGCGGTGAGGGTGTTGACGCGCGTTGAGGTCCACTCGATCTTCTCAAAGAGGCGCTGGCTGATGCCTTCCAGCAGTCCGATGCCGACCGCGTTGCCCTTGGTCTGCGGCGTCAGGTCGCGGACGTAGATGCGCTGGATGATCGTGGTGGGCCAGGTGTTGGAGTCGCCGTGCACGCTGCGGTTGATCACCTTGGTGTCGAGCCCGGCGCCGCTGATGTTTTTTCCCATCTCGTCGATGATGAGCAGGTCCACCTCGGCGACTTGCAGGCGCGGCACCCACTCCTTGACGAGCGCCAGCAGGCGTTCCTCCTTGCCGGGCAGTTCGTCCGGAGAGATCGTCTCGATGCGCGCCGTCTGGTGAAAGGCGTCCTCGAGGACCATGACGCCGCCGAGACACTTGCCGGTGGCGAGCACGGCGGAAGCGGCGGCGCGGATGGCCGCCTCATAGCGGTCGCCGCGGATGGCATAGGCGTGGTAGCTCTGCGCCCCGCGGTGCTTGCCGATGCCCATGGCCATCATCTTCATCATGCCGCTCTCCAACTGACCGGCGAAGTCGGTATGCGGCTTGATGCGGTTGACCAGCAGGAAACCGTCGGCGGCATGGGCGTGGGCGTCCATGTAGACCTCCATGCCGGTTGCCGGGCTCTGGCCGAGGTGGGTGGGAACGATCTCGGAACGAATCGCCACGCCCATGGTGGCTTCGGTGATGCCCGATTCCTGGAGGACAGCGGTCTGGCCGGCGGAGGTGGCGCCGCCGTGGCTGCCCATGCAGGGGAAGATGAAGGGCTTGGCGCCCAGGTCCTTGAGGTGGTCGCAGACCAGGCGCACCAGCGTGTCGTAGTTCGCGATGCCACGGCTGCCGGCGGCCACGCCGACCGACATTCCCGGCTTGACGCGCGCGCGCCAAGGGGCGGCGGCGAAGGCGGCGCGGGCGGCGGCCGGCACGTCGGCCAGCCCGCGCGAGGGGTACTTCTGGCGCAGCAGGGCCAGCGGAGGCAGGGCGAGAGAGTCAGACATGCTGTTGTGATTGTACGGGAGCCGCCAGCCCGGGGTGGGCTCGCAGTCGAGCACATGTAGACGTGTAGGACAGACACTCTTTGTCTTTCCACCTCGGCGGCGGCTGCAGCGCAGTCTTGCTCCTTTCCTCCGGCTCCGCCGGTCAGCGCCTCTGCAACCTCCCAAATTGTCCATTCATCTTCCACAACGGCTGACGCGGATCCCGCGGCCATCCGCCGCGAACTGGCCGAACAAAGGCAAGGAAGTGAGGCGAACGCGCAGCGGATAACCTATGGCCAGACGATTCCGACTCACATCACCCCGAGCAGTGTTTTAGTTCGAAGTTGCCAAACGGTTTTTCCCAACAGGGTCCCACGCTCGATTTCCTGCCAAGCCTGCACGGATGCAACTCGCAACTCCACATCGTTCGGATAGATGGTCGTCAGTTCGGCCACGGCTTGATTGACCGCTAGAAGACTAAGTACGAATGACTTCTCCGCTACTTCTCGCTGAAAGGCATCCGTGATCTGAGCGTCTGACCAGCAGTCCCGAATCTGGATGCTGGTGCCCTTGTTAAACATTTGCTTTAACACGTTCGAACCCGCCAAGCCGTGAGCAAATGTACAAAGGGTTCGGTACTCCGGATATAGCCGCTCTAAGCAGCGCCGCCGATCCCCTTGCGGCAACCGGTTCACCACGCGTCCAGGGGTGGGAAAGCGCGGAATTCGGATAGGCCGAACCCCGGGCGGCAGCGGGGTCCCGATCTCATCGTGCTCGATTGTCGCCTTCTCCGCCACGGTGATTCCGAGCAAATGACGTTGAGCCTCTAAACTCGTTGGCCCCTGCGTTGTGAGAAACCCCTGAAATCGATCCAGCCCTTGCGTCTCCTCCCTTTGTAGAAGAAAATCTATGTACATTTGTCGCCAACCGTCGCGAAGATAAATGTCCACGTTGGCAGGGCTCTCAAACATCAGGCTGAGCGTATAGAGTCCCTCGAGTTGCAACCGCGCCAACGCCAATGAATCGACCCCACCGGGTTGTTCCCAAGCTGCGCCGAGCATTTTTCTGATATTTGTATGTGTCGCTCGCAGGGCAGAAAAGATAAACGAAATGTTCCCTTTGTGCAGTGGCGTGAAATTCAATGTCGGCCGGTCGGTGCTATCAAGGGCACGAATGGCGCGGGCCACGCCCAGCTCCATCTGCTGAGTGAGCCGATTCCCATCTGATTTGGCAGCGGGGTCGATATCAACGAGGTGCCGGTAAGCGCACGAGTGCACTCTTACTTCTGGCATAAAAGCCCCAAGGAGCCGTCTAATTCAAATTTGCCGGCCATATCGATAGGAACGGGTCGGCCCCAAGCTGTTCCCCGGAATGCATGATCCGTCTTGAGGCAACGTCGAGCTTTCCGGCAGCGCCCGCTGCTATCGGCAAGCCGCTGCCGCGTACAAGTCGTTGCCGCGTAGAAGAAGGCTTACATAATCCGCCGAAGAGGCTTCACGTCCTTCTGATCTCCGTGTACCGCACCCCACAATAATGCCCTTCAAATGCAAATGGGACCTTGAACGCTCTCGATCAGATCTTCGACGTCGTAGTTTACGCTCGTTGCTGTCTGTCCATGCGAACTCGCACTCGAAACACGCCGCATACCATGGCCGCGAGGAGTCCGGGACCGACACTCGGCATAATGGACATGAGCCCATGGGAATCTCGGTGGCTTCGGGGTGAATCGCTGCCCATGAGAGCGCGGGGCTTCGGGCTATGAGGTGGACCGCGACTACTGATCGGATGTGCCAAGAAGCCCGGCGGCACTGCTGCCGCCGTGACTGGGGCGTGCCGGCCGGAGGGCCAGCATGAGCCTAGAAGACCAAAGGGCGGCGGGCACCCCCACCTCGTCTTGAACCTAGGGCGGGGCGGTGCTAGGCTAGCTCGGTCTGCTGATTTCGGGCGCGCCCGCGTCCGGGAGGGTACCAGCGTGAATTCCGGGGAAGCGGCTATCCGGGAGTCCTTGATAGCCAGCAACGACCACTTTCGCCAGCTTGCCTCGCAGCATACCGAACTCGAACAACAACTGCACCGCTTGAGCGACCAGCGCTTCCTCAGCCCGGAGGAACAGGTCGAAGAAGCGCGGCTGAAAAAAGAGAAATTGCACGTCAAGGACGCGATGGAGAACCTTCTCCACGCGTCCTTGACGCATTAGGGACGCAATAGAACAGCGCGCCGGTTGGCCCCGCAGCGCAGCCGTGGGGGTGGTGTATCTTCTGGCGGGGCGCCGTCTTCTGCTGCACGGCGGAGGACATGGCCTGGAAGTGCGCCCCCAGTCGCCGCCCCGGCGGCGTCTGGTGTAAGCTACCGGGACGTGCGCGCGATCCCGTCTTTCAGGTAGACCTCATGACCCGATGTATGCGCTTGCCCTTTCTCTGCATGACTTTTGTGGCGGTTGCTGTGGCGCCGTGCCTGGCGACTTTCCACGCCGACGGAACGCGGCCGCTACGCATCGCCCTGGTGGACGTCGAAGGGGGAGGCGGGACGCTGATCGTGACGCCGGCTGGACAAGCGGTGCTGATTGATACCGGTTGGGCGCGGGCGGATCATCGCGACTCCGACCGTATTCTGGCGGCGATGAAGGCGGCCGGGGTACACAAGATCGACTACCTCATCTCCACCCATTTTCACGAGGACCACATCGGCGGTTTGCAAGAGCTGGCGGCCAAGGTTCCCATCGGCGAGTTCATTGACCACGGGTTGCCGGCCTCGCCACCGCCCGACGACATGAAGGCCGATCTGGTGGCGGCCTACATCCGCCTGACGCAAGGCAAGCGCCACACCGCGCGGCTGGGCGAGAAACTGCCGCTGCGCCAGTGGCCGGGCACACCGGCCGTATCCATCACCGTCCTGACCGAGGCGCAGAACATCATCCACGCCGCGCAAGCGCCCGCCAATTCGCGCTGCAGCGCCCTCACCAGTCTTCCCAAGGACACCAGCGACAACGCCAACAGCGTGGCCACTGTGCTGCAGTTCGGCAGCTTCCGCTATTTTGACGGCGGCGACCTGACGTGGAACACGGAAGGAAAGCTAGTCTGTCCCCAGGACGAGGTCGGCGGGGTGACGGTGTACCAGACCGATCATCACGGCTTGGAGATCAGCAACAATCCGGTGCTGCTGGCAACCCTGCACCCGCAAGTAGTGGTGGAGAATAACGGGGCGCAGAAGGGCGGCCAGCCAGCTGCGTATCGTCGTCTGCAAGCCGTGGTGTCGCCGCGCGACATCTACCAGCAACATCGCAATATCGACAGCTCTGCGGCCGACAATGCGCCCCCGGCCAACACGGCCAATGTGGGGACCACGGACACGGGCTTTGGTTTGCATCTGGTGGTCGCCTCCGACGGCATGAGCTACCGCGTCATCAATGAGCGCACCGGACAAGCACGCGCCTATCGCGTCCCGTAGCCGTCCGACGGGAAATTCCGCCTAATGAATGGCGTCGCCGGGGCCGCTATTCAGGGTGCATGCGCCTTCCAAGGAGGGATGTCTATTGCCTTGCCTCACCCCGAAACGAGCGCGGGCGGGGCATCGCTTCGTGAATGGCGAGCGCTCCCGCCGGAGGGGGGGCGCCCGAGCGAGGTCTGGCTGCGGTGTGTTTGCGGGCGGCCCGTGGGCGTCCGTCACGCCGGCGGACGCTGTGTCTGTGGCAGCCGGGCGGCGGAGGCGCGGCAGGGCGTCATCGAGTTGGCGCCCACGGGCTATTGGGGAGAGATGCCGCAGCCCCAGATGCAGCGCATGCTGGAAGCGGCGGCGCTCGATTGGCGGCGCGCCATCGCCGAATATGCCCCGGAAGAACTGCAGGATTACGTTCCCCACCCCCATCGCGCCGCCTTCCAGGACATTCTCCCGGCAGGCCCGCAGAGCCGCATCTTGGATGTGGGCGCCGGGCTGGGCGCGATTGCCGCCACCCTCGCCGAGCGCCACTGGGTGGTGGCGCTGGAAGGGGTGAGGGAGCGGGCACTCTTCATCGCCCTCCGGCAGCAGCAACAACGGCTGGAGCGGTTGCTGGTGATCAATGCCGATGTGCGCCGCGTGGACTTTTTGCCCGGGCAGTTCGACGTCATCCTGCTCAATGGCGTGCTGGAATGGGCCGGAGTGTGGGACCACCAGCGCTCGCCGACCGCCATGCAACTGGATCTACTGCGCCGTCTGCGGGGCTGGCTCGCGCCCGGGGGGCTGCTGTATATCGGCATCGAGAACCGCTTTAGTTGGCATGAGTTCCGCGGCGCGGTCGACCATAGCGGCCTGCCCTATACCAGTCTGTTGCCGCGCCCCGTGGCGCGCCTCGTCTGCCGTCACGCGCAGCACTATCGCGCCGCGGTGAATACCGGCTATCGCACCTACACCTACTCGCATCGTGGCTATCAACGGCTGTTTGAGCGCGCCGGGTTGGCACTGCGTTCCACCCATATCAGCATTCATGGCTATAACCAGCCGGTGGAACTGGTGCCGCTGTTGGCGGAGGCGATTTACTTTCAGGTGCGCAGCCGGGCCCTTCCCTCCGATCAGTGGCGCGTCCGCCTTCGGCAATATCTAAAGCTCGCCTTGGCGCGGGAGTGGTTCTGGCGATGGTTCGGAGGCGATTTCGTCTTTTTACTTGGTGCTGCCGTGGAGGAGCGGAACGATGCATGAACTGCTGCTGGCGCGGCTGCAGGCCGACCCCACGCTGCACCTCGCCCGCCTGCGTTCCGATCCGGACTGCAGTCTGCTGGCCGCCTTCCGCGCGGGCGAACGCGCCCCGCGCTGGATGGCGAAGGTCGCATACCAAGCCTCGGGACGAGCGCGCCTGCGACGTGACCACGCCGCCCTGCGACATTTGGCGCCCACCGCCGACATGTTGCGCGTTCCTGCCGTCCTGGCGTGGCACGATGCCGACGAATCCACTTGCCTGATCGAGACGGGCATGCCCGGATGGCCGGTCACCACACTTCCCCGTCCCGAGCACGTACACATTGCCTGGGCGTGGCTGCAGTCCTTTCAGGCGAGTACAGCCGCCCCTGATACAGCTCTCCCTCGCGAGCATCCTGACCCCGCGTTGGCGGCGCCATTACTGCGGCATGTGGCCGGCCTGCCGGCCTCCGATCTGTCGTGGGTCGCCGTTCACGGCGACTTTTGGTGGGGCAACATCCTCTGGGACGGGTGTTGCCTTGCCGTGATTGATTGGAACGGGCTGCATCACGGCTCGCCGCTTGACGACCTCTTCACACTGGTATTTCGCCTGCCCGGCGAGCGCGTTGCCGGTGCCGACGGCCGCCTGCGGCTCCTGCGCCAAGCTTTCTTTGACTGTACCCCCATCGCCTTCCTGGTCCGGCGTATGGCGCTGCAGGCAATGGGTAGTGCCACCGCCGCCGGCGCGGAGTTCTACCGCTTTTTGCTCCACCGCATGCGCTGGGAGATGGGCCTTGAATGGCAACCACGCTCGCAGCGCGAGTGTTACAAGGCGCGCGAGGAATGGACTCTGATGGTTCGCTGGCTCGTGATCCAGGACTTCCCCAACCCCTTTGCGCTGTAGCCGGGGCTGTCCGGCAAATCACGAGGGACGGCACGCGGAGGGCTGCCGTTTGGACGGTCATCTCACGAACCGAGTTCTACCTTCAATGTGGCGTTGGCGCGAGATCGAGAACCATCAAGACTGCATCCTCCACCGGATGTTGGTAGTACTGGCGCCGACGTCCGGTTTCCTGGAACCCATGGAAGCGGTAGAACGCCTGGGCGGAGATGTTGCCCGCCCGCACTTCAAGGTGGATGCGAACCACGCCGCGCAGTTGGCAGAGCCGCACGCCTTCCCGCAATAGCGCACTTCCGATGCCCTGGCCGCGCAGGGCCCGTCTGACCGCCAGCGCCTGCATCTCGGCCTGATCCAGCATCCCGAGCATGACCAGGTAGCCAACCAATCCGACTCCAGGTTGTTCCGCCACGGCAATGTATTGGGGCTGGCCGGGCTGGGCGTTCTGAAGCAACTGCCGGAAAAGGGCATCGCTCCATGTCGCCTCGCCGAAGGCTTCCCGCGCCAGAGGCAGGAGCTCCGCCAGATCATCCAAACGGGCGGGGCGAAGGGAGACGGAATGGGGCATGACAGGCGTCAGGTCCAGCATGATACAGTCCGCCGCGGCACCGGCTAGATCTTGCGGAACAGCTCGGCGTCTGAGCGGCGGATGTAGTTGGCGTCGAGGCGTAACGCGTCGAGACGCTGCCCTTCGCGCAGGAGTCGGTCGCCGAGTTGTCCGATCCAAGGTGCCAGAAGAGGTGAGGCCAAGAACGTTGAGGCTGACCGCCCCAGGCGCAGCCGTTCGGCCAATGCGGGATTCTGGGTCCACACCGGCCAGTTCAAGGATCGCAGTCGGGCTTCGGCTGCGGCTACTGGTAAAAGCAATTCAGCGGGCTCACCTTCACTTTCGCCTGTGGGATCGCGCGCGAATTGCAGCGGGCCGTGCGGGTAGAGGCCCAGATAGCATTCGTCCCGCGACGCGTCCAGCACCGCAACGATGGGCCCCCGATCATTGTCCGAACTGGCGCCCTGCGCCGCGACTGCAACCAGGGTGGAGATCGAGATCGCCGCCAAGCCACGTGCTTCGACCAAGGCCTTGGCAGTGGTCAACCCGAGCCGCACGCCGGTGAACGACCCCGGGCCATGGGCCACGGCGATGGCTTCAAGCGCGTCGCGTTTCATGCCGGCAGCCGCCAGAAGCGCGTCCATCCCCCCCCAGAGCTGGGTGGAGTAGAGACGGGCGTCGAGCGGGATGGTCTGCAAGACCACCCCATCGCGAAGCAGGGCCGCGCTGCCATGGTGTGATGTGGTTTCGAGGGCGAGCAGAAGCACATCGGAAGTGTAGCGTGGCACAAGGATCGGAACCCATGGGGAACCCGTCGTAGGCGAAGCGCCAGCGTCTCGACTTACAATCGGTTCTCGTGTCCGACGCCACTTCCACGCCGCTGATGCGGCAGTACAGCGCGATCAAGAAGGCTCATCCCGAGGCTTTGCTCTTTTTTCGCCTGGGCGACTTCTACGAGTTGTTCTTTGAGGATGCGGTGCTGGCGGCGCGCGAATTGCAGATCACGCTTACAGCGCGCAACAAGGAGAAGGGCATCGCCGTTCCGATGTGCGGCGTGCCGTTCCATGCCGCCGAGAACTACATTGCCAAACTGATCCACAAGGGCTACAAGGTGGCCATCTGCGACCAGATGGAGGAGGCCGGCCAGGCCAAGAAGCTGGTGCGGCGCGAGGTCACGCGGGTGCTGACGCCCGGCACGGCCGCCTTGCAGGCCACGCCCGAGGAAAATCGTTACCTGGCTGCCGTGGCACAGGGTGGGAAGGGAGAAAGCGGCGTTGGTCTGGCAATCCTGGATTTGTCGACCGGGGAGTTCCGCAGCACCGAGCTGAGCGGTCCGGAGGCGGCGACGCGCCTGCGTGAAGAGCTCGAGCAGTGGCGGCCGCGCGAGATCCTGTTCGCCAGCGACATGCCGCTGTTTGCAGCGAGCGGCGAGCGCACTCCGATCGCCGGTGCGGCGCTGACACCGATTGAAGAGTGGATCTTCGCCCCGGAGTTCTCGCGCCGCGTTCTGGAAGCGCATTTCGGCGTTCTCTCGCTTGAGGGCTATGGTTTGCAGGACCGTCCGTTGGCCGCCGCCGCCGCCGGGGCGATCGTCCACTACGTCAAGGAGACGCAGCGCAGCCAGATCGCGCATGTGGACCGCCTCGGTTACTACGAGCGCCAGCAGGGGCTGATGATTGATGCGGTGAGCGCCCGCAATCTTGAATTGGTGGAGCCGGTATTTGCGGGGGCGGAAGCCGCCACCCTGCGCGCCGTGCTGGATGCGACGCAGACCCCCATGGGAAAACGGCTGTTGCGCGCCTGGTTGCTGCGACCCTCGATTGAGCGCGATGAGATCGGCGCCCGCCATGACGCCGTGGGTGCGCTGGTCGTGGACTGGCAATGCCGTGCGCGCTTGCGCGAGGAACTGGGGCGCATTCTCGATCTGGAGCGGCTGCTGAGCCGCAGCTCGCTCGAGACGGCTACGCCGCGCGATGTGCTCGCGCTAAAAGCGTCGCTCGACCAGGTGCCGCGGGTGCGCGCCGTGCTGGCGCCGCGGGTGGAAGCACGCTGGCGGGCCTTGGCGGAGCAACTCGCCGACCTGGAACCGCTGCGCACGCGTATTGCAGCGACGCTGGTAGATGAGCCCCCGGCGCAGACCGCCAACGGGGGATACATTCGTTCCGGCGTGCTGACCGAACTCGATGAGCTGCGGGGTCTAAGCCACAACGCGAAAAGCATCATCGCGCAGATCGAATCCCGGGAGCGCGCGCGCACCGGCATCGGTTCGCTGAAGGTACGCTTCAACAACGTCTTCGGTTATTACCTCGAGATTTCGCGCCCCAACCTGCCGCTTGTGCCGACGGACTACGAGCGCAAGCAGACCCTGGTCAACGCGGAACGCTTCACCACACCCGAACTCAAAGACCTGGAGGTGAAGGTCCTGACCGCGGAAGAGAAGATCCTCCACCTCGAGACACGGATGTTTGCCGAGTTGCGGGCGGCGGTGACGGCCGAAGCCCGGTCCATTCGACGCAATGCCACCACGCTGGCGGAGATTGATCTGCTGGCCAACTTTGCCGAACAGGCTGCAGCGCACCAGTATTGCCGTCCCGAGATGCTGGAGGAGAGCGCGGCGCTGGAGATTCGCGGTGGACGTCATCCCGTGGTGGAGAGACTGGGGTTGGAGGGAGTTGCCGACCGTTTTGTTCCCAATGATTGCTATCTGGGCGGAGAGGCGCAACGCGTGCTGCTGATAACCGGGCCCAACATGGGCGGCAAGAGCACGTATCTCCGCCAGGTGGCGCTGGCGGCCATCATGGCGCAGATGGGCAGTTTCGTGGCCGCGGACAGCGCCCGCCTGCCGCTGTTTGACCGCGTCTTCACCCGCATCGGTGCGAGCGACAACCTGGCTCGCGGTCGCTCCACGTTCATGGTGGAGATGACCGAGACGGCAGTCATCGTCAACAGTGCCACGCGGCGCAGTCTGGTGGTCCTCGACGAGATTGGACGGGGCACGGCGACCTATGACGGGCTGTCGCTGGCCTGGGCCGTGATCGAGTATCTGCACGGCCGCGTGGGCGCGCGCACGCTATTCGCCACCCACTACCACGAGTTGACCGAGCTGGCACAGCATCTTCCCGGGGTGTGCAACGTGCACGTGGCGGTCAAGGAGACGCCGACCGGCATCGTCTTCCTGCGACGCGTTGAGCCGGGCGAGGCCAGCCGCAGTTACGGCATCGAGGTGGCCAAGCTGGCCGGCCTGCCGGCGGAAATCATTGACCGGGCGCGCGTCGTACTGCGGCTGCACGAGACCAGCGAACGCCGCACGGGAAGCGAGCTGGAGGGCGCGACTGCGCCTGCTGGAGGGGTGCAACTGACCATGTTCACGCCGCTCTCGCAGCAGATTGTGGACCGCCTCGCTGCGCTTGACTTGGATCGCCTCTCGCCACTGGAGGCGCTTAACTTACTGGCCGAACTGAAACGGCAGTTGCTGTAGACCATGCCGCCCCGAGGCCTCATGTCCAAGAGTCCAACGCGAACACGCGCCATGCTGGTGGCCGGCATCATGAGCGGCACCTCGGCGGATGGGGTGGATGTCGCGCTGGTGGCGATTCGCGGGCGGGGTTGGCAGCGGAAGATCGAGCTGCGCGCCTTCTCCAGCTTCCCGTTTACCGCGCGGGAGCGCGCCCGAATTTTGGCGGCCTGCGACGCACAGGCGATCGCGGTGGCCGAGCTGAGCCGGCTGAACTTCTGGTTGGGCGAGCGGTTTGCCGACGCGGTGGCACGCGCGTGTCGCCGCGCACGCCTGCCGCTGGCGCAACTCGACCTGATCGCCTCGCACGGGCAGACCATTTATCACCAGGGAGTCTCCGCGCGCTATCTCGGCCGCCGCAACGCCAACACGCTGCAATTGGGTGAGATCGCGTGTATCGCGGAACGCACCGGTGTCACCACGGTGGGCGATTTCCGGGTGGGGGATGTCGCGGCGGGTGGACAGGGGGCGCCGCTGGTGCCGATGCTCGACTATCTTCTGCTCCGCCATCGTACCGAGTCGCGGGCGGTGCTGAATCTCGGCGGCATTGCGAACGTCACCCTGATTCCTGCGGGCGCCGCTCCCGAAGACGTGCGCGCCTTCGATACCGGTCCCGGCAACATGGTGATGGATGCCCTGGTCGGCCGTTTCAGCGGTGGCACGCTGCGGTACGACCGCGACGGACGGCTGGCCGCTGCCGGACAGGTACTCGAGCCGGTGGTACGCGCGCTCCTGCGCGATCCGTTCTATCGCCGCAGTGGCCCGAAGAGTGTCGGGCGCGAACAGTACGGGGGGGAGTTCGTGGCACGGCTACAGACCGCCTGTGGCGCCAAAGCGCGTCCCGAGGATGTGATCGCCACTGCCACGGCGCTTACGGCGCGGAGCATCGCAGGGGCGCTGATCCGCGCAAGGACAGACTGGCAAGTCATCGCCTCGGGTGGTGGCGTCCACAACCGGACGCTGCTGCGGATGTTGGCCGAGGCCGCGTCCGGCTGTCGCCTGGCGAGCTCGGAGACCTACGGCATCCCGCCGGACGCCAAGGAGGCTGTCGCCTTCGCCGTGCTCGGCCATGCCACGCTCCTCGGCGAGCCGGGCAACTTGCCAAGCGTCACGGGAGCGCGACGCGCGGTGGTATTAGGGAAAACTGTCTGTCGATGAGGGACTGTGAAAAGTAGAACGTGGAAAGTGATGAGGGACGTGGAGGGGGATGCTTTGCGGCGCTGGGTTGGGAAGCCTTTGCCGGTCGGCGTGCCCGCGTCCTCGTGGGATGTTATTGATTTAATTGGAAGATGCGCCAGGGAGCGGCAGGGGTCGGAGCCGTCGGCGTGGCGATGCGGCCGGCGTCCCTGGCGGCAGCGGGAAATTGGTCGGATTCGCGGGCGTTGACCACGACCCAGCCGTGCTGCGGCCATGCCGCTGTCGCGGCGCCGTCGAGTTCGGGCAGGACGCGGTGCAGATAGAACTCGGCGCCATAGCGGGTTTCGCGCTGCAAGCGCCATCCCCAGAGCGGGCATTGTTGCGCAAAGGCGGGCGGTACTTCGCCGTCGCTCTGCTCCGTCCCCGGCGTCGTGGTCTTGGGAAACGTCGGTGTGCCGGGGATGGGTTGCGCGGCAAGAGCACGTGCCAACGGACGGGCGCTGACGAGCGTATCAAGCTGCACGGCGTAAGGTCCCGTTGCCCATAGCACCGCCACCGCCATTCCGGCCGCCGCCGCTCCCAGCAATATGGGGCGGCTGCCGCGCCATAGCAGCCAGACAAGCACTGCAAAGATCGCTACGTGCATTCCCGCGAAGCCCAAGGTCACCGATACGTGGCCGCCAGGGACCAGCGCTTTCGCCCAGCGGACGTCCAGCCAGACAGGAAAGGCGAGCAGCAGGCCAGCCGCCAGCGCCGCGTTGAGCACCAGCGGCCAACGCGGCATCCGTTCCCACAAGTCGTCGGCCGCGAGCGCAATCAACGCAATCAGCGCGGGAACAGCGGGAAGAATGTAGCCTGGCAGCTTGGAGCGCGAGAGGCTGAAGAAGACCAGCGGTACCAACACCGAACACCACAGGTAGCGTTTCAGGTGAGGAGCCGGCCCGTTCGCCGTCCAACCGCCGCGCCGCCAGTCGAGGAAGGGGAGAACCGCCATCGCAGTCCAAGGGAAGAGCGCGGCGAGCAAGATGGGAATGTAAAACCAGAAGGGTTGAGCGTGATGAAAGACGCCGGTGGTAAAGCGCTCCACGTTGTGCTGCAGGAAAAAGATGCGCAGGTACCCGGGATTGCGATGCGCGACCAGGACGAACCAAGGCGCCGCCACGGCGAGATAAAGGCCGACCGCCCAAGGCTGCAAGCTGGCTAGTGCCCACCGCGGTTGCCGCGCCCAGAACGCGTAGGCCAGCAGCGTCCCGCCCGCCAGCACCAGCGCCACTGGACCCTTGGCCAGCGTGGCGAGAGCTAGAAGGACGACGACGGCGGCCAGCCAAGGTGCGGATTTCCGATTTTCGGCGTGGCGCTGCAGCCAAACGAAGAGCGAAAGCTGCGCCAGTGCCAAAGGGGCCGTCAGGGGCATATCCATGGCGGCAGCGCGCGCAAACCCGATCAGAAACGCCGAGGAAAAACACAGCAGGGCGCCGATCATCGCCGCTCGTTCCCCGCGCTGGCGGTATAGGAATACCGTCAGACCAAGGCAGAGCATGAAGCCCAGAAGTGCGCTCGGCAATCGGGCGGCTGCATCAGTGACGCCCAGGAGGTGGTAGCTGCCGGCCGCCAGCCAGTAATCAAGCACCGGCTTCTCGAACCAGGGTTGCCCCATCAGACGGGGCGTGACGTAGTCATGAGTGCCGAACATTTCGGCGGCAATCTCGGCATAGCGCGGCTCATCCGGCCCCACCAGCCCAATGCCCCCCAGCCGCCAGAACAGCGTCACGGCCGCCAGCCCAAGCAGGGCCAGCCAGAGGAGCGAGCGAGTGCGGGACATGCCGGACAGAGTAACAGGCCTGGCGCGTCGGCCACGCGGGGCTACGCGGCGGCGCTCCCGTTGGTCTCTGCCCCCCGTACCGGCCCTGCGATCTCGGCTCCACAGGAGCCGACCCGGCGGGTGCTTCGAAGAGTCGAAACGCCTTTCGATGCTCTACCCTCCACGCTTGACGTGCCTACGCGCCTCGTAAAGCCCGACTTCGCCCTCGGGACGCGTCTTCCAGCGGCGATGGATCCACAGCCACTGATCCGGGTAGGCCCGAATCCAGCGTTCGAGAACGGCGGTATAGGCGGCGGTGTTGGAAACAGTATCGGCCTCCTCGTCGCCGGTGGTGATCAGGGGAAGGGGCGGCTCGAAGCGCAGGACGTACTTTCGCCGGGACTCCTCCCATACGGTGTAACCGGGCACCACCTGCGCCCCGGTCCGCAAGGCGATGCGTGCCATGCCGGCAGCCGTGCAAGCCGCGATACCGAAGAATGGAACGAAGACGCCCTGCGGCGGCGAGGAGTTTTGATCGAGCAGGATGCCCACCGCCTCGTTGGTGGCCATGGCGCGCAGAAGACCACGCACGAACTCATGTTTGCCGATCGGAGCGTTGCCATGCAGCCCGCGGTAGCCGTTGACCAGGTGATTGAGAAATGGATTGTCAAGTGGCCGGATGACGAACTTGAGGGGGTAGCCGTTGACCGAATGGGCGAAGCTGGAGACCTCCCAAGCGCCGATATGCGCGGTCAGGATGAGCACGCCGTGGCCAGCCGCTTGGGCCGATTGAAAGTGTTCAAGCCCCTCAGTCTCGAACAAGTCCTCCAATCCGGCGCGGCGATACTTGGGAAACAGGCAGAACTCCGCCAGTTGGCGGCCCAGATGGCGATAGAGGTGCCGCAATACCTGAGCTCGTTCCGATCGACTGAGTTCAGGGAAAGCGAAGGACAAGTTGCGGTGCCCGACGCGGCGCAAGCGCGGGTGAGCGTAGTAAAAGGCGCGCGTGATCGCGCGACCCGCGGCCCATGCCAGGGGTCGAGGCAAGCTCCCGATGGCGTGGGCCGCCAGCCAAACGGGGGCGAACTCAAGGCGATGACGCAGGCGGGGGTGGGAAGCGGCGTCCAACCCGCGAAAGTAGCACGGAACGTTGCTGGCACACCGGCCCCGCCGAAAGATCGGCGCGCCTGCTTTGGAACGGCGAGGAGCCACCTCGCGTCGAAGACCCAAGTCCGGGAACGCGGCAAGGTGCGCGATGGCACATCGTCCCACCACGGCGTTCCAAGGGTCCACATCCGGCCGCGTACGGGCTACAATGAGGCCTTCGGGGAAGCTATGCGCAAACTGAAAGCGAGTGCGTTACTGGTGGGATTAGCGCTTTGGACCGGTTTGGCGGCGCAAGGGCGGCCGCGCCATAAAGCGACCGTATCCGAACCACCTGTGGTGCATGACGGCGATAGCCCGGCATACCATGCCGAACCCCCGCGCACCAAGCTCGGCCCCATCCTGTCGGCGGGTCAGTTCTCCGATCCACGCATCAAGGCCGTCTACGCCATGGCCGCCAAAGTTCCCAAGGTGCTTTACCAGGAGCCCTGCTATTGCTATTGCGACAAGGGGTTTGGCCACCATAGCCTGCACGACTGCTTCGCCGGCACACACGGTTCAGAGTGCGGCATCTGCCTGGAGGAAGGCGCCTACACCTACCAACAGACAAAGCTCGGCAAAACGCCAGGGCAGATTCGCGCTGGGATCGAACGCGGTGAGTACCGCAGCATCGACCTGAACGCCTTGGGCAAGGACCAAAAGTACTAGGAGTACACTTCTCGGTGAGTGGGGTGCCCCCGCGCGGGGCACCTGCGGGCCGATCCCCCACGGCTCTGTGAGGAGACGGAGGTAGGGAGTGCAGACTGCCACAACGCCCGCGCGCGAGCAGGCAGCGGCCACCAGCCGCTATCTGAGCAAGCTCTCAATTCTAATTCCCGTTTACAACGAGCGCCGCACGCTACCTGCCCTGCTGGAGCGGCTGAACGCAGTCCGTTTTCCGATCGAGATCGAGGTCGTCATCGTCAACGACGCTTCGACCGACGGAACGGAAGAGCTGCTGGCAAAATACGCGGAATTGCCTGGTTACCAGGTGATTCACCTTGCCAGGAACGAAGGAAAAGCGGCTGCGGTCCGGGCGGCCATCGCGCACGCCACGGGCGATGTTTTCGTCATCCAAGATGCCGATCTCGAATACGATCCGGGAGAGTTGCCGGGCTTGCTCGATCCGATTCTCGATGGACGGGCTGAGGTGGTCTACGGCTCCCGCTTTCGTGGCGCCATGCACGGAATGTCGTTTCACCACACCTTGGGAAACCGGGTGCTGACGTGGGTGACCAACGTGCTCTACGGTCAACACCTCACCGATATGGAGACCTGCTACAAGATGGCGCTCGCCGAGGTCTACCGTAATTTTACGATTGAGACCCGGCGGTTCGAGCTGGAGCCGGAGATTACGGCCAAGATTCTGCGCCAAGGGCGACGCATCGTCGAGTTGCCGATCTCGTTTGAGGGGCGGGGCCGTGGGGAGGGGAAGAAGATCTCCTGGGTGGACGGGTTTGGGGCGTTGCGGACGCTGGTCCGATTCCGCTGGCAGCAGAGGTCAGCAGAGGCGCCCGGCCAACGGTAGAAAACTCGGCCTGAAACGTAGTCGGGGTGCGGTGATCTGTGTCGGCTCGAATGCCCCAAAAAACCGCTTTCGGCGGGCTCCAACTCAGACTATTCTGAGAGCTACCGATCTCCGCCTCCAGACGCTTCCCTGCGTCTGCCTGAGCCGAAATCGAGTCTGCTGCGGGCGAGGTGCGTTTGGCTGAGTTTTCCCCTGTGTTATTCACTTCAGAATCGGTCACGGAAGGGCACCCGGACAAGATTGCCGATCAAGTCTCCGACAGCGTGTTGGATGCGGTGTTGGCGCAAGACCCGCACAGTCGCGTTGCCTGCGAGACGCTGCTGACCACCGGGCTCGTGGTGGTCGCCGGGGAGATCACCACCCGCGCCCAGGTGGACTACCAGGAGATCGCCCGTGAAGCGGTGCGTCGTGTGGGCTACACCGATGCCAGCTTTGGCTTTGATTGCAATACCTGTGGCGTGCTGGTCAGCATTCACCAGCAATCGCCCGATATTGCCATGGGGGTGGATCGCGACGGCGCCGGTGACCAAGGCATGATGTTCGGCTATGCCTGCAACGAGACACCGGAAAAAATGCCGATGCCCATCGCCTTGGCGCATGCGCTCTCCCGGCGACTGTCCGAGACGCGGCGGAGCGGGGCGCTCGACTTCTTGCGCCCGGATGGCAAGAGCCAGGTGACGGTGGAGTACGTTAACGGCCAGCCCACCCGCATCGATGCCGTGGTCGTCTCGACCCAGCACAGCGATGCCATTTCCACCGAAGATCTGCGCCAAGCCATTCGCCGCCAGGTCATTGATCCTGTCATGCCGGCGGCCATGATTGACCGCAGCACCAAGTTTCACATCAACCCCACCGGACGTTTCGTGGTTGGGGGTCCGATGGGCGACACCGGGGTGACGGGTCGCAAGATCATTGTGGATACGTATGGCGGCATGGGGCGGCACGGCGGCGGAGCGTTTTCGGGCAAGGACCCGACCAAGGTGGATCGTTCGGCAGCCTACATGGCGCGCTACATCGCCCGCAATGTGGTGGCGGCGGGTCTGGCGCAACGCTGCGAGATCCAGTTGGCCTATGCCATTGGGGTGGCCGAGCCGGTCTCGGTGCGCGTTGACACATTTGGAACCGGCACGGTCGCGGAGGAGAAGATCGTGACGGCGGTCCGCAAGGTCTTCCGCCTGACCCCGAGCGGCATCATTGAGATGCTGCAGTTGCGCCGGCCGATTTATCGGCAGACGGCGGCCTTTGGCCATTTTGGCCGCTCCGAGCCCGATTTTACCTGGGAGAAAGAAGACCAGGTGCAAGCGCTGCAGCAACAGGTGGGCGTCAAGGCCGAGGCCTTGGCCGGCGCGCGCGCTTGATCGCGATCTGAGCTACTTCAAGTGGCCGTCCCTCCCCGGAGGGGCGGCCACGCTTTTTGAGCCGGAGAGTTGTGTCATGCGCCAGCTAGGCGGTTGGGCTCTGGATTCGGCGGTGGGCGGGGGCGCCTCCTACGCCGATGTGCGCGTGTTGGGCGAGCGGCACCGCAGCCTCTCCACCAAGAACGGCAAGGTGGGTCACGTCGGTGATGAGGAGTCGCTTGGGGTGGGCATCCGGGTGTTGCTGGACGGCGCATGGGGCTTTGCCGCAACCGACCGCCTCGATCGCGCGGCGATCGAACAGACGGCGGCGCATGCCTTGGCGATTGCGCGGGCGTCCCGCCATGTATGCCGCACCCCGGTGGTCCTGGCTCCCGAGGCGGCCCATCAAGCGGTATGGCACGGTCCCTGCGAGGTGGATCCGTTCACGATCCCGGTGGACGAAAATATCAGCCTGCTGCTCGAGGTTGATGCCGCCCTACGCGGCGTCGCGGGGGTCACGCTGGCCGAAGCCGATCTCGATTTTCGGCGGCAACACCAAGTTTTCCTCTCTTCCCAGGGTTCCGATATTGAGCAAGTGCGCCACCTCAGCGGCGGCGGTTATGCCGCCCTGTGCTTCGCCGGTAACGAGATCCAGAAGCGTTCCTATCCCAACTCTTTTGGCGGGCAGTTCCAGTTGGCTGGTTACGAGCTGATCGACCGCTTGCAATTGCTTGAGAATGCCGGACGAGTGGCGGAGGAGGCGGTGGCGCTGAGCCGCGCCGCCCAGTGTCCGCGGCAGGTAGGAACCATCATCCTGGACAGTTCGCAGTTGGGTCTGCAGATTCATGAGTCCATCGGCCACCCCATCGAGCTCGACCGGGTGCTGGGCATGGAGGCCAACTTTGCGGGGACCAGCTTTCTCACGCTCGACAAGCTGCGCCACCTGCGGTACGGCTCGGAATTGGTCAACGTGGTCGCCGACGCCCGTCTGCAGCATGGCCCCGGTTTGGGCACGCTGGCTTTTGACGACGAGGGCGTACCGGCACAGTGCACCGACATCATTCGTGCCGGGGAATTCGTCGGCTACATTCACAGCCGCGAAACCGCCGCCATGGTGGGTGACATGCGTTCCAACGGCTGCATGCGGGCCGAGTCCTGGAACCGCATTCCCCTGATTCGCATGACCAACATCAGCATCCTGCCCGGCCCGCAGTCGCTCAGCCCTGAGGACCTGATCGCCGATACCGACGACGGAATTTACATGGAGACCAACCGCAGTTGGTCAATTGACGATAAGCGCTTCAACTTTCAGTTTGGCTGCGAATTGGGATGGGAGATTAAGCACGGCAAGCGGACGCGGATGCTCAAGAACCCCAGTTACTCCGGCATCACCACCGAGTTCTGGAACTCGATGGACGCCATCTGTTCCCGCCCCCATTGGACCTTGTGGGGAACGCCCAATTGCGGCAAGGGTCAGCCGCAGCAGACCATGGGTACCGGGCACGGTGCCGCCCCGGCCCGCTTCCGCAACGTCCGCATCGGTACCGCATACCAGAGCTGACATGCCCCACCCGGACCCCACCGCCCCCGCCTTGAGTCTGGACGAAACGCGGGCGCGCGCCATCTTCGCCATGGTTTGTGACGCCAATGGCGATCATGCGGTCGAAGTCACGCTGGCCGCCACAGTGTCCGAGCTGACCCGCTTTGCCAACAACACCATCCACCAGAACGTGGCGGAAGAGCATGTATCGCTTTCCGTGCGCACCCAAACCGCGGACGGTCGCACCGCGCGTGCCACCACCAACCGCCTTGATCCGGAGGGCGTTCGCGCGGTGGTGGCGCGCGCCGGCGAACTCACGCGTCTCCAGCACCCCGATCCGGAAGCGTTGCCCATGGCCGGCCCCCAAACAATTGTGCCGGTCACGCGCTTTTTCCCGGCTACGGCGGCGCTCTCGCCTGCCGACCGCGCCGCCGTGGTGGGCGACATCGTCTCCGAAGCGGACCGCCATGGTTTCACCACGGCCGGCGTGGTGGCCAACCAGCAGGGGGCGCTGGCCATTTTGAACTCCAATGGGCTGGAGGCCTTTCACCGCGAGACCAGCGCGGAGTACTCCATCACGATGCTGGCAATCGACAGCTCAGGATGGGCGAAGGGCAACGCTCCCGACCTCAGCCGTCTGGCCCCGGTCGCGGCCGCTCGCCGCGCCGCCGAGAAGGCACGCTTGAGTGCCGCTCCCGTCGAGATCCCTCCCGGTCGCTACACGGTGATCCTCGAGCCGGCGGCCGTGCTCGACCTGATGGGCTTTCTCTTTTATGATTTCGGGGGCCTCTCGGTGCTCGACCAGCGGAGTTTTCTGACCGGCCGTACCGGCACCAAACTGTTCGGCGACAACATCACCATCCGCGACGACGTGGCCCATCCGCTGCAATCGGGCGCCCCATTCGATGGCGAAGGGATCCCGAGACAGGCGACGACCCTGGTGGAAGCCGGAACCGTGCGCCACCTGGTGTATGCCCGCCAGACTGCCGTGCGAATGCAGCGCGAGCAGCCCGCCATGCAAGCCGCACCTACCGGGCACGGTTTTCCGCTGCCCAATGAATACGGCGAGGCTCCAGCCAATATTGTGATGCAGGGCGGCACAAATTCCCTCGACGCCATGATCGCCGACACGGAACGCGGCATCCTCGTCACGCGTCTCTGGTATATCCGCGAGGTGGATCCCTTCAAGAAGATCCTGACGGGGATGACACGGGACGGCACGTTCCTGATCGAAGACGGCAAGCTACAGCGCGGCGTGAGGAACTTTCGCTTTAACCAAAGCATGGTGGAGATGCTCAATCAAGTCGATCAATTGGGGGTTTCAGAGCGCAGCAGCGGGGAAGAGTCCTTCGACATGGTTGTGCCGCCGATGCGGGTGCATGGCTTCCAGTTCACCGAGGTGACGCGCTTTTAACCTTGGCCGCTGTGGTGCGGGGCGGCTACACTATGAGGACTGAAGATGTTCGCGCAGTATCCGCTATGGCAGCACCGCACATTTTGCTGATCGAGGATGATCCCATGGTGCGCGATGCCATTCGCGAACACTTGGTTTTTCGCGGCTATACGTGCACGGAAGCGGGCAATGGCGCCGAGGCACTGCAGATCTTGCAAACACTGAGCCCCGACCTCATTCTGAGCGACATCTCGATGCCGGTCATGGGCGGCATCGAGTTTTTAATGAAGAGTCGTGCGCTCGGCTCGCGGGTGCCGATTATTTTCCTGACTGGGGTGAACGACTCGACGGTGCGTACTTTGGGTAAAGACGTGGGGGCGTTTGAATGCGTCTCCAAGCCGCCCGATTATGACCACTTGGATCACCTCATCAAGAGCAGCATCGCGGTGAATCGCTAGCACCTGCGCTGCCGTAACTTTCTGCTGTGGCGCTCCGGCCGTGGCAGCCTCTCGCTGTTTCCCCGCTTCTTAACAGGAATGTCGCACCGCGAGCCGGAGCCGCCGACGATTCTGCCGCCGCTGGATCCCGATCCGACGGAAACGCCTTTCCTTGACCCGCCACCCCGGATGCCGCCGGGCAAGCCGGAACATTCGCCGGACGAAGATCCCGCAACTCCTGATGTTCCGCCCTTACCGCAGCCTGCAATTAAAGCAAACTGGCGTCAATCTCGATGTTGCGGGAGCCGGGCTGTGCGGGGAGAACGGGGGCTGAAGGCGCAGGCGCTGCCGCCACCTCGGGCGGTGTGAGGGGGGTACCCAAAAGTTGTTGCAACTCGCCCGGGGAATCGAAGTAATTGCGCAGCAGACGCTCGACGGCGCGAGCGCGCATCCACTGTCGCGTCACTTGGGGAGAATAAAGAAAGGCCCGCCCTTGTTTGCGGCGCGCCACCACGCCTTTGCGAACCAGGCGCTCCATGACGGTCAGCACGGTGGTGTAGGCCAGGGGGCGGCCCTGGATGGCGACAGCTTCGCGAATGGCGCCGACTCCGGCGGGTCCCGAGCGCCAGAGGACATTCATACAGTCCAGCTCGAGCTGCGGCAACTCGCTGCCGTGTCGCGGGGTCATGGCGTCTCCTCATCCGTCGCCGCCACCGTCGGTCCGGGGATGGTGGCGAGATAGCGGTCGAGCTTGAGCAACGGCCGATCCAGCGAGTAGTTAAAGTCCGTGAATGCTGCCGTGACCTGGCGGTCCCGATCCAATTGCGCGTACATGGACTGCATTTTCGAGTCGAGATCATCGAGGTAGTGCAGCACGAGCGCTTCGGGGAACATGGGCAGTTTCGGGGAGCCAAACTCGTAACGGCCGTGATGGCTGATGATGAGGTGCTCCAAGACCACCTGCAGGGGACGCGGGAAATCGGGAAGGGCGGCAATCTTGCGATGCAGCAACTCCAGGACGAGGACCATATGGCCCAGCAGTTGCCCCTCGCTGGTATACGAGAAGGACCGCTCGTAGCTGAGTTCAAAGATCTTGCCGAGATCGTGCAGCACCACACCCGCGATCAACAGGTCGCGATCCAGGCGTGGGTAGTTCTGTACGACCAGAGTCGCCATGCGACAGAGCGAAAGGACATGTTCCAGCAGTCCGCCGAAGAAGGCGTGATGTAACGTCTTGGCGGCCGGAGCGCGTTTGTACTCGTGGGCGACGGTCTCATCCTCGAGCAGTGACAGCAGCAGGTCGCGCAGGGGCGGCTGCTCGACGGCGCGGACGTAGCCCAGCAACTCGGCGAACATCGCGTCCACATCGCAGCGAGTGGTGGGCAGGAAGTCGGCTAATCGAATCTCCGACTCTTCCACGCGCCGCAGCTTATGGATTTGCAATTGCGGCTTATTGCGAAAGAGTAGCACGGTGCCGCGCACCTTGAGGAAATGATCGCGCTCGAAACTATCCTGCACCTCCTCGACGTTGTCCCACATCTTGGCGTCCAGATCACCCGTGCGATCACTGAGCACGAGCGAGAGGAACGGCTCCCCCGATTTCTTCAGCCGCAGTTCCTTGGCCTTGCAGAGAAAGATGCCGGTGAGCTTTTCGTTGGCTTCCAAATCGGCCACGAAACGCGTCTTGAGTACGGCGGTGTCGGCGGATTCTTCCGCCGGCGCCAGGGGCAGGGTGGGAGGGAAGAGGTCAGGCATGGGACACGCCTCGATGTGCGCCGGTCGCCTGCGGCGGCACCGGCGCAGGATGGCTATTTCTTCTTGTCAACCGGCTTGGGCATGTCTTGTGGCAGCACGCGCTCGAAGCGTTCCACGTTGACGCCCCCGATGTCGCTTTTGCCGGTGTCGTTATAACCTTTGGCGATCACGATATAGGACTCGTTGCGCAGCTTGGAAAGGTAATGGCGCAACTCCGGCTGCAGTTTTTGTTCGTACAGGCGATACTCGATCTCGCGCCGCGCCTCCTCCAGCGTTTCCTGACCGGCGTGATGCACCGCGTTGACTTTGAGGATGAGGTAGCCGTTGGCGGTGGTGAGTACAGGGGTGACGCTGTTGACGTCCATTCCGAAGACCTGTTTTTCCAGCTCCGGCGCCAGGCTGCCCTTTTTAAAGAAACCAATGTCGCCGCCGCTTGAGGCAGTCTGGCCTTGGGAGTAGCGCTTGGCCAGTGTCGCAAACGTCTCGCCCTTGGCGGCCCGCACCCGGACTTCATCGGCCAGCTTCTTCAGGCGCGGCAACTCGGCTTCCGGCTTGTCCTTCGTGCTGATCAGGATCTCGCTCAACCCAACCTCATCCTGGCGGACAAACTCACCCTTGTGGGCGTTGTAGTAGGCGGCATCTTCTTCCGGGGTCACCTGGACGCGGGGAGCGATGTCCTGCGAGATGACCATCTGGCTCAGGATGTTGCTCTTCAGCGACTGTTTGAAATCGTCGTAGTCCTGTCCCTGCGCCTCGACGGCCTTCTGCAGATCCTCCAGGCTGGGAAGGTTTTGACTACGCCGGATATCGTCCAGCCGCTTCACTACTTCGGTGTCCGCGTTCAGTCCGAGATCGCTGGCACGCTGTTCGAGCAGGCGCTGATCAATAAGATCCCGCAGCAGATTCTTGGATCCGGAGGCAACGAAGGCGTCGGGATTCGTCACGCCCGGCTGGTGCGCATCACTGACGAGCTGTTCCTGCGCTTTTTGCAATTCGAAGGTGGTGATGACGCCGTTGTTAACGCGCGCCACCATTTGCTCCAGCACCTTGGTGGGCCCCCCAGCAAAGACGGCGACCGGCACAAGTACCAGCGAGATCAATAAACGACGGCGGTTCATGGTGCGAAACTCCCAGCGACAGTTTATCCTACGAACGTCGAAGCGGCCCATGAGGAAAGTGCGGCGTATCATCCGCTCCGTCTCCCCCCACTTGTCTGTCAGGAGACTCCATCGTGCCTCGTTTTTTCCGCTGGCTCGTGATTGTCGTTCTCGTGGTGGCCGTCTACCTCGGGCTCAAGGTGGCGCTGGCGAAATTCAATTTCTGGCGTTTTGGGCAGGATGTGGATGACATCAGCCGCGATGCCGTCTTCCAAGGGCGCGACGTCACCCTGGTGCAACAGGACATATTCAAGGACGCGTTCAAGATGGGCTTGCCGTTAACGTTGGAGCAAGTGCATGTCGAGCAGGCCGGCAGTGGACTTGCCGTGCATGCGAAGTACAGCGTCCCGGTGGATCTCGCCATTCCGGGTCGCGAGGCGCCCATTCATTTCACGACCCTGCGGTTCAACCTGGATTCGGAACACACGCGGCTGGGACAGTGAGTTTCGTTTGAGAGCCGACAGTCCACGTGCGAGACAAGCTTTGTTGTCCCACGTCCCGCATTGGGTCGTCCACCGTGCCAATCGTCAACCCGTACTAACGCTGCCGACCGCCGAGATGGGTCAGGGTTTGAATGATCAGTTCGGCGGCGTGTTGAATCTCTTCCTCGCGCAAGGTGCGATCACGTCGCTGGAAGGTGGCACGTAGCAGCAGGCTGTACTCGCCGGCCGGGATGGGTCCGCCGCGGAAGACTTCGCGGGGTTGAAGCAAGTTCAAGGTCGGCAATTGAAGGGCGGAGATGGCCTGCTGGATCTCCACCCATTCCACCGTATCTGAAAACTGGAACGAGAAATCGCGTTCACTGGCCGGGAAGCGTGAGGGGGCAACAAAGCCGGCCGGACGCGGTCCGAGCCGGGAGAGGAGTTCCCAGTTCAACTCGGCAAGATAGACAGGCTCCTTGAACTTCCAGCCGGCGGCAAGCTCAGGGTGGAGCTGTCCGAGACGCGCAACCCGCGTGCCGTCGCAGCGCACTTCGGCCGCGCGCCCGGGGTGAAAGATGTCATCCTCCGGCGACGGTCGCCGCCACTCGGCGTCGGGCACGGCAACGCCCTGAATCAGGGCTTCCACCTCGCCCTTGAGGTCGAAGAAGTCGTAGGCTCGTTCCGGGCTCGCCCACGTCGCGGCTTCCGCCGCGCCGCAGGCACCAAGGCAGAGCACCGTCGTTTCGTCGAAAGTGACGTTCGGCACGCCGTCCTGGGCGACCGTGCGCGTATACACCTTGCCCAACTCGAAGAGACGGAGATTGCTGTTGCCGCGGTTTAAATTGTTACGCAATAGATGGAGCATGGAAGGCAACGGCGTCGTGCGCAGGACCGCTGCCTCTTCGCTCAAGGGATTGCGCATGGCGATGGGGACCACGCCGGGAGCCAGCGCCTCGCATTCTTCGCGGGCGGCAAACGTGAGGGCAATGACCTCGGCGTAGCCGCGCCCGCGCAGGGTTCGGCGCACCCGGCTTTCCATCTCGGCGGTGGGTAAGTTCTCGACCGCTCCGCTGAACGCGGGCAAGCGACTGGGGAACCGATCAAAGCCGTGGAGACGAGCGACCTCTTCAATGAGGTCGGCTTCGCCTCGCAGATCGGGGCGCCAGGAAGGCGGCGTAACCGACCACGAATCCGAATCTGCCTGGCAGAGGCACCCCAGCGCGGTTAAGTACCGCTCGACTTGGGCAGCGGGAATAACGACACCCAGTAGCCGGTGCAGGCTGGTGGCGCGCAAGAGGACGGATCGCGACTGAAAAACGCGCGGGGAAACGTCGATCAGCCCGGCTAACACGGTGGCGCCGGCCTGCTGTTGCAGACGGGCGGCGATTCGGTCGGCGGCCACCGCAAGGGCGAGCGGATCGGCGCCGCGCTCGAAGCGGTAGGAGGCGTCGGTGCGGATGGCGTGGCGTTGCGCGGTGCGACGGATGCCCAGCGGCGCGAACCAGGCGCTTTCCAGCACCACCCGCCGTGTCCGGCCACTGATGGCGGTCTCTTTGCCGCCGATCACTCCGGCCAGTGCCACCGGGCGCTCCGCGTCCGCTATGACCAGATCCTCAGGGTGCAGAGTGTATTCCACGTCATCGAGCGCCAGAAGTTTTTCCCCTGGATGCGCATAGCGGACGATGATCCGTTCGCCGCGCAGCAGGTCGGCGTCGAAGGCGTGCGTTGGCTGGCCCATCTCCTGGAGCACGTAGTTGGTGAGGTCGGCGGCATTATTGATGGTGCGCTGCCCCAGCCGTTTCAAACGCTGCGCCACCGCGCTGGGCGAAGGCTGAATATGGACATCCTCGAGGACGCGGGCGCAGTAACGTGCGCACGCTTCCGGTGCGGCAACCTCGACCTGAAGACGGGACGAGGCCGGAGTCGACGACTCCTGCAACGGGCCGCGCGAGGCCTCCAACGGTCGCAGTGTCTGGGCAGTGGCCGCCCCCAGCTCGCGCGCCACGCCGTGGTGGCTCAGGCAGTCAGGGCGGTTAGTGGAAATGTCGAGCTCGAGGAGCACGTCATCCTCCACCGTCTGCCTGGATTCGACAGCGAGGCCGGCCATGGTCAGGCTGCGGGACACTCCTTCCGGGTCGCGATCGGTCGCGACGAACTCACGCAGCCATTGAAGCGAAACGAGCATAGGGATTGGTGCGCGTCGGGCGCGCTATTCGCGGAACTGGTCGAGAAAGCGCACGTCGCCGGAGTAGAACCGCTGAATGTCATCCACGTCATAACGCAGCATGGCGACACGTTCCACGCCGAGACCAAAGGCAAAACCAGACCACTGCTCGGCGTCGAGGTGGACAGCTTCGAAGACGGCGGGGTGAATCATGCCGCAGCCCAGGATCTCGATCCACCCGCTCTGTTTGCAGATGCGGCAGCCCGCCTGGCGACAAAAGACGCAACTGACGTCCATCTCGGCGCTAGGTTCGGTAAACGGGAAGAAGGACGGCCGGAAGCGCGTGCTCGCGCTGGTGCCGAACAGTGCCCGGGCGAAATAGTCGAGCGTGCCTTTCAGGTCGCCGAAGGTGAGATCGCGGTCCACTGCCACGCCGTCCACTTGATGGAACATCGGCGAGTGGGTGGCGTCGGGCGCATCGCGCCGATAGACCTTGCCGGGAGCGACCAGGCGTAAGGGTGGCGGGCGCCGCTCCAAGGTATGGATTTGCACTGACGTGGTGTGCGTACGCAGCAACATCCCCGGCAGATCAGCCAGATACAGGGTGTCGTGGCTGTCCCGTGCGGGATGGGAAGCGGGCACGTTCAAGGCCTCGAAGTTGTAGTACTCCGACTCGATCTCCGGCCCTTCGCCCACCGAAAAGCCCAAGCGGTTGAAGATGGCCACAATTTCTTCCGTCATCTGGCGGATGGGGTGCTGCGGGCCCAAGCGAGCGGGCCGGCCAGGGAGGCTGATGTCCGCTCGTTCGCGGTCCCATTGGCGGGTCGCGGCAGCGGTTTTCAGCCGGTCCGTCGCGGTGGTGAGACTGGCCTCGACTTGCGCCCGCAAGGCGTTCAACCCCTGACCAAGAGGACGCTTCCATGCCGGCCCAGCCTGACCGAGCCAATTGTCCTTGAGGGCGGTGAGGTGGCCCGACTTGCGCGCCAGCCACGTGTCCCGGAAGGCGCGAAGCGCCTCCTCGCTGGTCAGACCGGCCGCCTGCTGCCGTACCAGATCGGAGAGCTGTTCAAACAAGGTATCGAGCTGTTCGGGGCGTGCGAGGCCGACTGCCGCCCACGGCTGGACCATGAGCGCCAGGACCTCGGACGGCCCAAGTTCGCCACTTACCGCCATAGGCATGGTCGGGTGCCGCTTAGGAGGCTTGGGCCTCAATCGCGGCGCGCGCCTGGGTGGCGAGCGAGGTGAACCCCGCCGCGTCATCCACTGCGATGTCGGCCAAGATCTTGCGATCCAACTCAATGCCCGCCAGTTTCAGTCCGTGCATGAACTGGCTGTAGGACAGCTGATTAAGGCGGGCGGCAGCGCCGATGCGCACAATCCAGAGTTCGCGGAATTGCCGCTTCTTCTCTTTCCGGCCGCGATAAGCGAATTTGAGGGCGCGCTCGCCGGCTTCCTTGGCTGAGCGGTACAGCTTGCTCTTGGTAAGGAAAAAGCCCTTGGTGCGGCCGAGAATCTTCTTGCGACGTTGGCGGCGTTTTTCGCCGCGTTTGACACGTGGCATCGTTTTTCTCCTTGTGGAAAGACCGCCTCAGGCACGATGGAGCCTGGGGGGCGGCTGAGCTCACCCTGCGCTAACAGGGGCCCGGGTTCATCCCTTTAGTAGGGAATCATGCGGCTGACCACGGCATGATCGGCGGCGCTGATCAGGGTGTCCTGATCGAGCGTCCGCTTCCGCTTGCGCGATTTCTTGGTCAGAATATGGCGGGCAAAGGCGCGCCCGCGCGTGATCTTGCCGCTGCCGGTTTTTTTGAACCGCTTGGCGGCGCCTTTGTGGGTCTTCATCTTGGGCATATGACTCACGTCCTCGGACAACAACCGTTACTTCTTCGGGGCCAGGATGGCAATCAAGGTATTGCCCTCCATGCGCGGACGGAACTCAACGATGGCGGCCTCGTTGACCTGCTCCAGCAGGCGGTTGATCAGCTGAAAGCCGATCTCCTTGTGGGTGATCTCGCGGCCGCGGAACATGACCGTGGCCTTGACCTTGTCACCCTCTCCCAAAAACCGCAGCACGTTGTTCTTCTTGAAGTCGAAATCGTGCTCGTCGGTATTGGGTCGGAACTTAACTTCCTTGATGACGATGTTCTTCTGGTGCTTCCGAGCTTCCCGCGCCTTTTTCTCCATCTGGTACTGGTACTTGCCGTAGTCCATGATCCGACATACGGGAGGCACCGCGGTGGGCGACACCTCGACCAGATCCAGCGTTTTTTGGCGGGCGACCGCCAGGGCTTCATGCGGCGGCATGATCCCAAGCTGCTGGCCCGTTTCATCAATGACCCGGATTTCGCGGGCTCGAATGCGCTCGTTGGTGCGCGTGCGGGGCTCAGGGATACGTCGCGGGCGGAAGTCGGCGATGAGATAGCCTCCTGCAGTGCCACCAGCAACCGGCGGGGCACGAGCCTTAAATGCCTGAGAAGTATAGCACGCAGTCGTCAGACGCAGAATGCCTGCGGCCGACCTGGCAGCGGGAGCTGAATCCAGCCGAGCGCAAAAATAAAAGGGTGGAGGTTGCTCCCATTCCCCCGTTGCCGCACGTCTAAATGTAGTCTAGGTAAAGACAAACAGCACCCCGGCATCGGTCGCGTCCTGCAAAATGGGCGCTCAAGACCATCCGGGAAGGAGAACGTAATCATGGCGTCTACCGGTGTTCCTGGCGATCATTCCCGCCGTCGTGTCCTGACTCTGGTCCTCGTGGCCGCGGGAGTGATGGGTTCCCTGGCCGTCTATCGCACCCATCTTCCCCTGACTGCGGCGTCGTGGCTGGGCGGCACCGCCGTTTCGAGCCAGCCACCGCTTGGAGATGATGCGGTTGGGCCGTTGCTGGCTCAAGATCGCGCCATGGAGGCCTTGGCTCAGCGGGTTACGCCGGCCGTGGTCAATATCGTCGTCACCTCGCACGCCCAGAACCAAGGCGGCGACGGGAATGATGCGGCCCGCCAGTTCTTCGGCCAGTTCTTCGGCGGCCATCAGCCGCCTCAAGGTCCGCAGTTCGAGCAGGGCAGCGGTAGCGGTGTGATTCTCTCGCCCGACGGCTACATCGTGACCAACAACCATGTGGTGGAGGGCGCCACTTCGATCCGCGTCACCCTCAATGACCGTCGCATCTTCGACGGCCACGTTGTGGGTACCGACAAGCTGACCGACTTGGCGGTGGTAAAGATCGACGCCACCAACCTCCCCAATATTCCCTGGGGCGATTCCAAACTGCTGAAACCCGGCGAGACGGTGGTGGCGGTCGGCAACCCCTTCGGCTTCCAGTTCAGCGTCACGCGCGGCATCGTGAGCGGCTTGGGTCGGCGCGGCATGTCGGCAGACCGGCGCGCGCCCGGCGACTTCATTCAGACCGATGCAGCCATTAATCCCGGCAACTCGGGGGGTGCGTTGGTGGACGTGCGAGGAGAGGTCGTCGGCATTAACGCCTTCATCCTGACGCAATCCGGCGGCTTCAACGGGTTGGGTTTTGCCATTCCCAGTTCCATCGCCAAGCCGACCGTGGATCAATTGATCAAGCACGGCAAGGTGACGCGCGGATATCTGGGAATTGGGATCGAACAGATTGATCCCGAAACGGCCAAGTTCTTCGGGGTCACCGACAATCGCGGTGTTCTGGTCTCGCAAGTGGATCCTGAGACACCGGGCGCCAAGGCGGGCTTGCAACAGGGCGACGTCATCCGCGCCATCAACGGTACGGAACTCGACGACCCGACGCAGTTGCAGGTCATGGTGGGTGAGTTGGGGCCGGGGGCGAAAGCCACGCTGACCGTCCTGCGCAATGGCAAGCAACTGACCCTTCCGGTGACGCTGGGCGAGATGGACATGCAAGGCCAAACGCAGCGTGCCAGTGCCGAACCCAGTCAGGGCGGCGTCCACCTGGGTGTGGCGCTCGGGGACATCACCCCCGACGTCCGCCAGGAGTTGCAGATCCCGGACCGTATTCATGGTGCGGTCATTGAGCAGGTCGAGCCCGGCGGGCCTGCCTACATTGCGCAACTACAACGCGGCGATGTCATCGTCGAAGTGAATCGGCACGCCGTAAGCAGCGCCAACGACGTGCGGCAACAACTGCAGGCCGCACCCAAGGGGCAGGACGTACTGTTGCTGATCTACTCGGGCGGCGCCAACGGAGGGACGATCTACCGGGTGATTCATCCCGGACCGACGCCCAGCGCGACCCCGCCCAAGCAGTAATCCGGCGGCAACGCCGTGAACACCAACGGGAGCCCGTTCGGGGCTCCCGTTTTTTTATTACCCTTCACACTGACACTTCCCCCCGCCACTCCCGTCCGCAGATCACGCGCGCTTGTGGCGCGAGCGACTCCTGGTCCATCCTCAACTCCTTATGACGATCGTTTCCGGCTTCGCCACTCCTGCAGGTACCGCCGCGTACGCCTCCCGATTTCCACCCCTCGTCGGTGCCGGACATTTCCGCAACAGCGTCCCCGAGGGGCTGCAGGTCGCCTCGCTCGGAGCGGGAACCTACCTCGGGGAAGCGGATAACGCCGGTGATCAAGGCTACGAGGCCGCGCTGCGGGCGGCGCTCGATGGTGGGCTCAACCTCATCGACACCGCCATCAATTACCGCCATCAGCGGAGCGAACGGGTGATCGGAAGGGTGGTGGCGGGCTATGCGCGCGAGGAATTGCTGATTTGCAGCAAGGCTGGTTTTCTCCCCTTTGATCACGAGCTGCAGCCCGATCCGCGGCGTTATCTGACTGAGACGTACGTGACCACCGGGCTTGCACCGCGCGAGGAGATCGCCGGCGGTTCGCACTGCATGGCGCCGGGTTACCTGCGCGACCAGCTGGCGCGAAGCCGGCGCAATCTGGGCCTGCGCACACTTGACGTGTTTTATCTACATAACCCGGAGACGCAGGCGGCCGAGCTCGCGCCCACTGTTTTTGAAGACCGCATGCGGCGGGCATTTCAGGCCCTTGAGGAAGCGGTGGCCGCCGATTACATTCGCGCGTATGGCGTGGCGACATGGAATGGATTTCGCGCAGATCCGGCGGAGTCGGGCTATCTCAGCCTGCGTCATCTGCTTGCGCTGGCGACCGAGGTCGGGGGCGCAGGACATCATTTCCGTTTCATTCAATTGCCCTTCAACCTTGGCATGCCGGAGGCAGCACTGCGCCCGAACCAGCCGGTGGAAGGGCCGGGGGACTTGCGTTCGGTGTTCGAGGCGGCCACCGTATTTGAAATGAACGTCGTCGTGTCGGCCAGCTTGGGTAACGGCCGGCTGGTCCATCTACCGGAAGAACTCCGCGGCTACCTGCGATTACAGTTCCCACAACTGAGCGGTGACCCCGCCTTGGCGCTCCAGTTCGCACGCTCCGCCCCGGGGGTGCTGACCGCCCTGGTCGGTATGGCGAAGACGGCCCATGTGGCGGAGAACCTGCGGCTGATTGCGCAGCCCCCGGCCACGCCCGATGTCATGGCTCGCCTGGTTGCGCCCTAGCTCGGGACCGCGAGTGGTTCTGGTATTCTTGAAGAGTCCGGATGCGGCCCTGCCGCCGTCGTCTCGATCCCCGCCATGATTAAAAAAGAGCGCCTGTTTACCCCGGGCCCGACCGCCCTTTTGCCGCAAGCGCAAGCTGCCTTGGCCGCCATGACGATGCACCACCGTACGGCGGAGTTTCGCCATGTGATGCGGTCGACGCTCGACAAACTGCAAGCCTTCCTCAACACCAAGAACGACGTCATCCTGCTGGCCTCCTCGGGCACCGGCGCCATGGAGGCGGCGGTCGTCAACCTCCTCTCGCCGGGCGAGCGCGTGCTGGCCCTGAGCGCCGGAAAATTCGGAGAGCGCTGGGTGAAGCTTGCCCAGACCTATGGCGCCGTGGTGGAGACCATCCAGTTGCCTTACGGTGAGAGCTTCACCGGGGCGGAACTGAAAGACCGCCTGGTCACCAGCGGCGCCAATCGCCATGCGGCGGTGCTGGTCCAAGCGACTGAGACCTCGACCGGGGCGCGTCACGACATCGAAGCCATTGCCCGCGCCGTGCGCGAGGCCGGCAGCGACGCGCTGCTGATTGTGGACGGCATCACCGGCATCGGCACGGGACCTCTCGAGATCGATACGTGGGGACTGGATGTGGTGGTGGGAGGCTCGCAGAAAGCCTTCATGATCACCCCCGGCTTGGCCTTTCTTTGCGTTAGCGAGCGAGCTTGGGAGCGCATGGAGGCCTCCAAGACACCGCGCCTCTATTTTGACCTGCGCCGCGAGCGCAAGTCGCAGGCGGCCGGCGAAACTGCGTGGACGCCCGCCACGGCCCTGATCGCCTCCTTGCTGGCCGCACTGGACTACATCGATACCATCGGCGGCCGCGCCGGCCTGACGGCCAATGCCGAGTTCTTGTCGCAGGTGCTGCGCGATGCCACGGCGGCGATCGGGCTGAAGCGCTTTGGCGGCGGCATCCCGGCCGGCGCCGTCACCGCCATTCAGGCTCCCGAAGGAATGGATTCCGGGGTCATCGTCAAGGGGCTGAAGCAGAATTTCGGGAGCGTCGTGGCCAATGGACAGGGCGAGATGAAGGGTAAACTCTTCCGAATTGCCAGCATCGGCTATTACGATTTTGCCGAGACCGTTTCACTCATTGCCCAGCTTGAGTTGGTGCTCTCCCAAGCTGGCCGCCTGCCTGCCGCCGAGCTCGGCAAGGGCGTGAAAGTAGCGCAGCAGCTCTGGCTGCAGCGCCAGACCGCAGCAACCGGGAAACCAGAACTGGTCGCCACGCGCTAAGGACGCGTGAGCTTGTGGCCTTTTCCCCTGGGGGCCATGAGCCAAGGTCCCATGCGCCTCGTTGTGACGCGAGCCAACAACCAACCGTGAAAAGCCAATAACGTCCCCATGAAAATCGTCATTCCTGAAAAAGTCTCTGCCCGAGGTGTCGAGGAACTCAAGAAAGAGCCAGGCTGGAAAGTGGTGCAGCTGACGCCCGACTCGGTCAAGACGGGCGACTTGGCTCGCGAGTTGGCCGACGCCGATGCCTTGATCGTGCGTTCGGCGGTCAAGGTGACGCCGGGAATGATGGCGGCGGCGCCCAAGCTGCGCGTCATCGGCCGGGCGGGTATCGGCGTGGACAACGTCGACCTCGACGCCGCCACCAAGCAGGGCATTGTGGTGATGAACACGCCGGGCGGCAACGCGGTCAGCGTAGCCGAGCTGACGCTGGGGTTCATGATTGCGATGGCGAGGGAATTGTCACGCGCCGACGTCACCACGCGTGCCGGCAAGTGGGAGAAGAAGTCGCTCGAGGGCGCGGAGCTGAAGGGCAAGACGCTGGGCATCCTGGGCTTGGGGCGCATCGGGCTGGAAGTGGCCCGCCGCGCCCGCGCCTTCGAGATGGACTTGGTGGCCTACGATCCTTTCGTCGCCACGGTAGCCGCCAAGGAAGCGGGAGTGAAGCTGCTGTCGCTCGATGAAGTGCTGGCGCAGTCCGACTACCTGAGCCTGCATCTGGCGCTGACGTCCGAGACGCACGGGCTCTTGAATGCCGAGCTGCTTGCCAAGTCCAAGCAGGGGGTGCGCATCGTGAATTGCGCACGGGGCGAACTGGTGGACGAGGCGGCCCTGTTCGCCGCCCTGCAATCGGGCCAGGTTGGCGGCGCCGCCCTCGACGTGTTCCAGAAGGAGCCCCCGGGCGAGAGTCCCCTCTTCGCTCTGCCGAACGTCATGGCGACGCCGCACATCGCCGGCTCGACCAAGGAGGCGCAGGAGCGCGTGGGTCATCGTATTGCCGTTCAGGTGAAGGAGTACCTCGCCCACGGGATCATTCAGAATGCCGTCAATGTCCCCAGCGTTGGGTACGAGGAATACCGCGAGCTGCAGCCCTGGCTGAATTTGGGGGACAAACTCGGTTCGCTGTTGGCGCAGTTGAGCGTCGGGCAAGCACGGGAACTCTCCTTACGGTACGGGGGCGAGCTGGGCGACTTGAATACGAGCCTGCTTCGCAACGCCGTCATTGCCGGTCTGGTCAATCACGTGGTGGACGAGAAGGCAAATCTGGTCAACGCCCAGACCATCGCCCAAAGGCGCGGCATCGCGGTGCATGAAGGGCGCGGGCAAAGCACACGCGGCTTGGCGCGGTCGCTCTCCGTACTGCTCAAGACCGATAAGGGCGAGCTGCTGCTGCAGGGTGCGGTCTACGGCAACGAGCCGCGCTTGGTCGGGCTTGACAGTATTGATATCGAGGCACCCTTGACCGAACACCTGCTCATTCTGCGCAACGACGATGTCCCGGGAGTGATCGGCCATGTGGGCACGGTGCTGGGCGAGCGCGGCATCAATATCGCCAGCTTCTCGCTCGGTCGCCAGGCGAAAACCGCCGTCACCGCCGGTATGCCGCTGCGCGCCATCGCGCTGGTCTCGGTCGACGGCCCGGTGCCTGTGGAGGCGCTGGCGCCGCTGCAGGATCACCGGGGCATTCACTCGGTACGGGCCGTGCAGCTGTAATCGAGGCACCCGTGGAGCCGGCTTCTGTGGTGCCGATGTCGCAGGGCACCCGCCGAGTGTCTACGGGCGCGACCGTGCGAACCAGCGGGCGATGATCTGTTCGGCGGGTTTGCCGCCCAGCATGTAGCTTGTGTCAGCGGGCGACGCATGGCTGCCGTCGCTGTGCCACTTCCACCAGTAGAGGCCGTTCAATTCAGGCGCACGCCAGATGGCATGCAAGACCGCCTGAACGCCGCGGGCCTGCGTGGCCGCGGACACGTTTCCGCCTCCCTCCTCGGTCCATGGAGCGGTCAGCGCATGGCTGAGGCTAGGGAAGCCCACCTCGGTCAGGATCACCTGCCGGTGGAAGCGCTGCGCCACGCCCCGGATCGTGGTCATGACACCGGCCATGCGGGCTGCCACCTCGGCGTCGCTGGCATCGTCGCGCGCGGCGAGCGGGTAGTAGTCATTCAGGCCGATGACGTCCAGCGCATCGGCGAACGGGAGGCGCTCGAACTCGGCGCCCCAATTGGCACAGTAGGTGACATTGCCGGTGTAAACGCGGCGCACGTCGGCGATCAGGCCGCGCCAATCGGCCTCATGTTCGGGCAGCAGGCTCAGTCCGGGAAACTCGAGTCCCACCGAGAACAACTCGGCATGGATCGCGGCCGCGAGGCGCGCTTCGTGCAGGATGTAGCGCCTGTAATCCGCAAACCAAGTGCGCCAGTCTGACGGGGCGGCGAAATTCAGGTCGCTCGTCGCGCCGCTTCGGCGCCAGACCTGAGGCTTCAAAAAGACGGTCATCCCGAGGCGATGTGCTTCTGCGGCCGCCAGCCGCACGCCGTCGTCGCTCTCGAGCGAGTGGCGCCAGCCGTAGCGCAGCGCGAGCCCGGAGGAGAACGCATACGGACTGAGCGAGACGGCGGTGACGTGCAGCGTGTGCAGCCGCGCCAGCGTGGCGAGCGTGGCTGGGGAGAAGTAGCCCTCGCCCTCCGCCGTCAGCGCGACGCCACGTTGAAAAGGCAGCGGGACGCGGGCGGGGGAAGCGGTAACGGCGGAAACCGCCTGCCGCCAGCGCTGTTGCCACGTTTGGTCGACCGTCGCGAGAGGAACGCCCAGGGACGATTGCACTGCCCCGGCGAGGTCGCCCGGCTGGCGCACGTGGCGGGCGAGTTCCAGAACGTGATTCAATCCGTAGCCCTCGACAAGAAAGCCGGCCAAAGCCCGCGCGCGCGCCGGAGCCACAAAGGTGTCTTCGGTGGTCTGCGGGTCCGGAAACAACACCTCGGACACGCTGCCCCCGCCCTCGACCGACATGACGCCGTCCTGCTCCGGGGTGAAGTGATCGGGTCCCGGCTCCGGATCAGTGATGACGCCGGCAAGACCGCGCAACAACCAGGGGTTCACCCGGTCACCCTGACTCTGGCGCAACAGGAACGCGCCGATATCTTCAACTGGGACCTGGTCGAAGGGAGGCACGAAGAGCAGACGAACCGTACCTTGTTGGGGATCAAGACCAGACGCAGCGCCGTCGGAGGTGTCCATACGCGCCTGTTCCAGACTTGTCCATAAAACCAAATGCAGTGGCGGGGCCGAATTCAAATGCAGGCGTGCCGCGGCACGCCGCAGGGTGGCATCGGTCGCGGAAGCCAGAGTTGCCATGCGCGCTTCCGGCAATGGGTTCCCTGAGACAGCGATGGTGACCGCGCCCTGATGCAGCAAGTGGTCCTGTCCCGTGCGGCTCTGCCAGACCGCCGTGACCGGTCCAGCCGCGACCACGAGCAGCAACACGGCTAGCAGGATGATGCCCTGTCGCGGGGTTAGCTGGCGGCTCGGATCCGGTCTGGGGAACGCGCCGATGGCCGCCAGCGCGCATATAAGAGCCAACACGCCGAGAGCGGCAAGCCAGGGTGCCGGCGCGTGGACCAGGGGTCGCAACCAAACGGCCCGGATCGTAAGGAGTGCGGCCGCCAGGGGGACGTACCAGGCGAGGAACAAGCAGGCGACGCGGTTCTGAAAATTGAGCAATGGATCAAAGGCGAGAGAGGCAGAGCGCCGCGCCACCCAGGCAGAGAACAAGAGCAGGGAACCGAGGCCCAAGGCGACAGCGGCCCCTCGCGGCCAGCCGCCCAGGCGGCGCGCTTGCCAAGCGAGAGCGCCGAGCAGGGGCAGCGTCGTGGACCATGCAGCGCAGAGCGCCCCATCGAGAGCGAGGATGCGCAACCAGCTTGGCCGCGCCACACGGGCCAGAAGCACGCCCAGGAGCACGGTCGCCACCCCCAATCCCGAACTGAGTTGTTCGAGATGCTGCCGGCTGACTGCGTCGAGGCGCCACAACGAAACGTGAATTTCGAGCCCGTACCAGTGCAGCCGCCATGCGTCGACGTCTGCTCCCATGCGGCGGGCGAGTAGAGCGCGTACGGCGACGCCCCGGGCTTGCTCGCCGCGCCCGGCCAGTAGCAGCGCGGTCCAGCAACCCAGCGCCGCCTCCACCCAGCGCCGGGCGGTGCTGGGCGCGCCTGCCCCAAACGCGGAATAATAGGTCGTGTTGACGGATTGGGAGGACATGCGGAGGCGGTATTGATTGCAAACGTCCCCACATGAGGGTGCCATGAAACTGTCCCTGCGCAAGGTTGGCCGACGGCTGACGATGGCGGCGGCGGTATTGCTGCCCGCGAGCGCACTGTTCGTCGCCGGACAGAACACGCCCCTTCCCGCCAAGGCACCCGGTCTGGCGATCGGCGCGCGCGTCCCTGCTTTCCGCGCCGTGGACCAGTTTGGCCATGAGATGGACTTCGCTTCGCTGCGAGCCCCGCATGGCCTGGTGTTGCTGTTCTTCCGCTCAGCCGACTGGTGACCGTTCTGCAAGCAGCAGCTGGTCGAGCTGCAACAGGCGCAGGCGCGGTTTCGCGCCCAAGGGTTGGCGGTGGCCGCGATCAGTTACGACTCGTCCGCCATCCTGCGGGATTTTGCGCAGCGCCACCACATCACCTTTCCTTTGCTGGCCGACCCGGAGTCCCGCATCATCCGTCGCTTCGGGGTGCTAAACCCCCATGCCGAAGGTTTCACCAAGGGGCGGGCTTACCCTGGCTTCTTCGTGCTGACGCCGAGCGGCGTGGTGCGGGAGAAGTTCTTCGAGTCGGCCGACCAACTGCGCTATACCGCCAACAACTTGGTGGCACGTTTGTTTCCCGAGCTGACCGAGGAGGTCGAGCGCACAGTCGCCGCGCCGCACCTGCAGTTAAGCCTGGCGCAGTCGGATGCCGCCGCCGGTCCCGGAAGCCGCTTGACCCTGCTGGCCCACTTGAGGCTCCCCGATCAGGTGCATGTCTATGCCCCCGGGGTTGAACACTACATTCCGTTGCAACTAGCGCTCGACAACGCTCCCGGCTACGAGTTGCGGCCGGCGGTATACCCGCAAGCGAGGATGCTTTCACTCCCGGTGATCCACGAGACGGTTCCGGTTTTTGAGGGACGATTCACGGTTGCGCAGGACGTGGTGCTGGCACTGGAGAGCAACGTCGTGGCCCCGGGCGAGACCAAAACGCTGGTCATCCGCGGGCATCTCACCTACCAAGCCTGCGACCAGCGGGAGTGTTTTGCGCCAGCCAGCGTACCGGTGAACTGGCGGGTGAAGGTTTTGCCCTTGGATCGCGCGCGCGCGCCGGAAGCCATCCAGCACAGGGAGCGTTGATGGGGAGAACGCTGCCGCCGGAGTCGAGTCAGTGTTGGATGGCGATGGGAGAGGACGCGCCGCGGAGCTCAACCGCGCGGTCCGGTTGTTTCCCGCACGACCAGCTCCGGCACAATGACCAGCGGCTGACGCGCCACCCCATGCAGGGTCTTGTCCTTCACGGCGCGGATGGCTTTCAAGACAGTGTCCACGGCCACCGATCCCAGTCTTTCCAGGGGCTGTCGGACCGTGGTAAGTGCCGGCGTACCCAATGCTGCGGGGGCAATGTCGTCGAACCCGACGACCGAGCAGTCGTTCGGAACCGAGAGTCCGGATTGCACCAGCGCTCGTATGGCGCCAAGCGCCGTCATATCATCGTAGGCCAACAGCGCCGTGAATCGCCGGTTCTGGTGGAGGAGTTGGCCGGTCAGGTGTTTTCCTGCCTCGAAGCCCGAAAACGGGTCGGGAAGCGACGGCAGGTCCAACACCAGCTTGGGTTCAAGGCGCAACTTTCGGGAGCGCGCAAAAGCCCGCACACCACGCCAGCGCAAGGCAGCGTCGGTGAGCATGCGGGGACCCCGCAGGAAGGCGATTTTGCGGTGTCCCAACGCATAAAGGTGTTCCATGGCGGCGTAACCGCCGGCTTCGTTGTCGGTGATCACCGTGGGAACACCGGACTGTGGCATCAGCGTGCCGACAATGACCGTGGGGATCTTGTTCTGCGCCAGGTCGTTCAGGAGATCGATGTCCATGAAGAGCCAGTTGGCAATGACCAGCAATCCCTCCACCCGCCGCTCGAGCAGCATTTCCAGATACTGTTCGAAGCGCTTCCGTTCATTGCGCACATCGGCCACAAAGGGCAGGTAGGAGACGGCATACATGGCCTCGAAGGCCCCCTCCAAAACCCCGGTGCAAAAGGGATCGCGGATGTCGAAGGTCAGAATGCCCAGCGTGTGGCTGTTCTGTCGGCGCAGGGAGCGCGCCAATACGTTAGGCCGGTAGCCCATCTCCTTGGCCACCCGCAAAATGCGCTCCTTGGTCGCGGCCGCCACATGGCGCGCCAAGGGCGCGTTGTTCAGCACGATGGAGACGCTGGCGGTTGAAACACGGCTGGCCTTGGCCACATCCCGAATGGTCACCATGGCAGTGTGGAGCCTTGGATCCGAGGCTGCTTTCTCCTCTCCTGACCTTTCCCGGACTACACGTTGCCGCGTTTCATCTCCGCCATCAGGTGATCACACGAGCGCACGGCCAGCGCCATGATGGTCAGGGTCGGGTTTTGACAGGCGGTCGAGGGGAACCCGGCCCCATCCATGACGAACAGGTTCGCGACGTCGTGGGTCCGCTGGAACTGATTGAGTACCGACTGCCGGGGGTCATGGCCCATGCGGGCGGCGCCGACCTCGTGAATGGCCCAGCCCGGCGTGCTGGCTTTTTCCTCCAGGCGGATGTTTTTGGCGCCAGCCGCCTCCAGCATCTCGGAAGCGGAGCTCGCCATGTCGTGCACCATGGCCTTTTCGTTGTCGCCATAGGTCATGTGGAAGCGCAGTACCGGGATGCCAAAGGCGTCCGTGACGGCAGGGTCAATCTCGACGTAATTGTCCCAGCGGGCCAGGCATTCGCCGAAACCGCCAATACCGAGGCTCTGTTTTCCCTCCTGCAGGCTGCGCTTGTAGCCGCGGCCGAAGCCGGGGGATTGGAAGTTGAAGCCAGCGCCTCCGTCTCCTTCGTAGCCGTAGCCGCGCAGGAACTCCTTGGACTGCGGACCGGAGGGGAGGTTGCGGAAACGCGCGACGTAGAGGCCGGCGGGCCGCTCCGCCTGACTGGCGCTCAGCTTGCCGACCGGCAGATCGGGGAAGTCGCCGGTGGCACCGCCCCCCATGATGTGATCCATCAGATAGTGGCCCAGGACCCCGCTGGAATTGCCCAGGCCGTCCGGATGTTGCGTCGTGGCCGAGTTCAACAGAATGCGCGTCGATTCCAGGGTCTGGGCGCACAGCACGACCGCCCGCGCCCGCACCTCCTTGAGTTGGTGCGAGATGCGATCCACATACGAGACGCCGGTGGCGCGATTTGAACCGGCATCCATCAAAACCTGGTAGGCCATTGCGTTCGGGATATGGGTGCACCGTCCGGTGGCCAGCGCATCGGCGACGGTGGTGAAGGCGGAGTTGAAGTAGGAGTGCGTCACGCAGCCGCGATGGCAGGGACCACAGTAATGACAGGCCGCGCGACCGTTGATGGCGCGGGTGAGATTGGCGCTGCGCGTCTGGGTGGCGGTGCGATCAAAACTGCGCTTGATGCTTTCGCGGAACCGGGTCTCGGCGCAGGATAGCCCCATCACAGGCTGGAAGTGTCCGTCGGGGAGATGAGGCAGTCCTTCGGCCTGCCCGGTGATGCCGACGTAGGGCTCGACGATGTCGTAATAGGGCGCCACGTCGGCGTAGCTGATCGGCCAGTCCACGCCGTAGCCATCACGCGAGGCGGCTTTGAAGTCGAGGTCGCTGAGACGCAAGCTGACCCGGCCCCAGACATTGGTCCGGCCCCCGGTGACGCGCAGCCGTCCCTGCCAACTGAATGGTTTGCCCGCCGCGGTCGTGAACGGCTCCTCGAGGTCGTTGCAGAACCAGTCGTAGTTGTACTCCTCGCAGGCGTAGCAATCCTTCTGCACGGCGCGGGTGCGGCGGATGACTTCCGGGGCGCGATCGCGATAGCGCAACGCAAAGTCAGGCACGTGCTCGCGGAAGTTGCTGTCCATCTGCGGCCGCCCCGCATCCACCAGCGCTACCCGCAGTCCCGCTTCGGAAAGCCGCTTGCAGGCCCAGCCGCCGGAGGCGCCCGAGCCCACCACGATGACGTCGAAGGCCGGCGCCGCCGGCGTCAGAAGGGAAGGGGAAAGCATGCGTGCCATAGCTGATCGAGGGTAGCGCACTCGGCGTCGACGGACCCGAAAGGAGAATACTGCATCCCCAGCCGGGTGTCGGGTCGCGCGGCATCTTGAGAACTGCTAGCCAGCGATGCCGGGAGACCGAGGCGGAGTGGAGCATTCTGTCCATGCACGAGCAGGAACGACGCTCCAAGTGACGGAGCCAAGGCGCCCGACCGCGGTGGACTTAAGCGGAGACCTCACATTCTTCTTGACAGTCAGCGAGGAAGTGCAGTACCACAAGAGCGTTTAAATGCATTTAACAACCCAAATTGCGGGTTGGCGGGGAGTGGGTCAAGTGAGCGCGCGCGCGGATCAACGTCGGAGGGGAGTGGGGCCGCATGCGCGGTCCAGAGGAGCCAATATGAGAGTGCGTCGTTTGCTGTTGTTGCTGGTCTGCGGACTCGTCGGAGCCGGCCTGCTGGCCGCGCAGGATACGGGGTCGATCACCGGAACGGTCACCGACAAGACCGGAGCCGTCATTCCCAATGCGCAGGTGGTGGTCAGCAACGCCAGCGCTGGTTTAGTGCGCACGACGTCGAGCAATTCTCAAGGTGATTACCTTGTCGCCGGCCTGCCAGCGGGCCAGTACGACGTGCTCACCAGCGCCAACGGCTTCAAGAAGTCTGACGTCAAGGACGTCGTGTTGCGCATCGGACAGAAGCTGCGCGCCGATGCGGCACTGGAATTGGGCGCGACCACCACCGAGGTGACGGTGGAAGGCACCGGGATTGGGCAGGTGGAAACCCAGTCTTCAGAAGTGGCGGGCACGGTCACCGGCAAGGAGATATCGCAGCTTGAATTGAACGGCCGCAATTTCACCCAACTCGTTACGCTCACCCCCGGAGTGAGCAACCAGACTGGCCAGGACGAGGGCACGGTGGGAGTCTTCGGCAACGTGGCCTTCAGCGTCAACGGCGGACGTACCGAGTACAACAACTGGGAGCTGGATGGCGGCGAAAACATGGACAACGGCAGCAACGCCACGCTGAACACCTATCCCAGCGTCGACGCCATCGCTGAAGTGCGCGTGCTGACCTCCAACTACGGCGCGCAGTACGGCCGCAACGGCTCGGGCACAGTGGAGACGGAGACCAAGTCCGGCACCAGAAGTTTTCACGGCGACGCCTACGAGTACCTGCGCAACGAGGCGTTTAACGCCCGCAACTTCTTCGACACCAAGCGGCCACCCTACCGCAAGAACGATTTCGGATACACGCTGGGCGGGCCACTCTTCATTCCCGGGGTTTACAACACTGACAAGAACAGGACCTTCTTCTTTTTCTCCGAGGAGTGGCGGCGCGAGAAGAACCCCACTCCCTTCAATCAGCAGGTGCCCTCGGCGGCGGAGCGGACGGGAGATTTTTCCGACGTCTGTCCGGGCGCCGACTGCCCGATGGACCCCACCACCGGGGCGCCGTTCGCGAACAACCACGTGAACATCGACCCGGCTGCGGGTCCCTTGTTGAACCTCATTTCGCCGGCCAACTTCGGCAGCGGGGCGCAGTCGTTTTTCCGCGGAAATACCGTCGTTCCCACCCACTGGCGCGAGGAATTGTTCCGCGTCGATCACAACCTGACGCCCAACGTGCGCGTCTTCTACCGCTTTATTCACGATTCCTGGAACACGGTGACGCCCACCACGCTGTGGTCCACCGGCAGCTTCCCCACCATTCAGACCAACTTCGTCGGACCGGGGGTGAGCATGGTGGCGCACCTCAACGCCACCCTCTCCCCCACGCTGCTCAACGAGTTCGTGGCCAGCTATACCACCGACCATATCGTCTTGAACGATACCGGTCCGATCGCCCGCCCCGCCAATTACGGTATAGGAGGCATTTTCAACAACGGGTTTGGCGGTAAGCTGCCCGGCTTCTCGCTGTGCTGTAACAACGCCTACGGCGGCGGCTTTGGCGAGGATCCGGGCTTCATGCCGTGGAACAACGCCAACCCGACCTACACCTACCGCGACGCCATGAGCAAGGTGGCGGGGCGCCACAACCTGCAGTTTGGCGCCTCCTACATCGCCGCGCAGAAGAACGAACAGAACAGCCCCGACGTGCAGGGCTTCCTCAACTTTTCCAACTCTGACGCCGCCGTGACCACCGGCAATGCCTTCGCTGATCTGCTGCTGGGACGCGTGGCCAGCTACGCGCAAACCAACATCCAGACCAAGTACTACAACCGCTACAAGATCCTGGAGCCGTACTTCCAGGACGACTTCCACGTGAGCTCGAGGCTGACCCTGAACCTCGGACTGCGCCTCAGCCTCTTCGGCACCTACCGGGAACGTTACAAGCAGGCCTACAACTTTGCGCCTGGGTCGTATAGCGCCTCCGGAGCGCCGCAGATCGATCTCGATGGCAGCAAGACCGGCCAGGTGGGCGCCCTGATTCCGGCCTCGATGGGCGGCAGCGGCAGTCCGTTCGACGGGATCGTGCAATGCGGTGCCGGCGGCCAGCCGGCCGGTTGTTTGCGCGGCCATATGCTCAACCCGGCACCGCGCCTGGGCTTCGCTTACGACGTCTTCGGCGATGGGCGCACCGCCATCCGTGGCGGCTACGGCGTCTTCTTCGAGCACACCAACGGCAATGAGGGGAACACGGAATCCCTGGAAGGTTCGGCGCCGCTGGTACTGTCGCCGACCGCCTTCAATATTGTGGGCTACGGCAATATCGGCGCCGGAGGCGGCAACCTGCTGTTCCCGCTGGGCGTGACGGCCATTCCGGGCCGTGCCATCTGGCCCTATGTGCAGCAGTGGCATCTTGACCTGCAGCACGAGGTCATGAAAAACACCGTGGCCACGGTGTCTTACGTCGGCAGCAAGGGGACCCACCTGACCCTGCAGCGCAACATCAACCAGATCCACGCGCTGAGCGATGCGCAGAATCCCTTCAAGGCGGGTCAGCCGCTGGATTGTACGGCCAACGTTCCGGCCAACTCACCGGCCTTCGTGAATTTTTCGGTCGCCTGCGGCTCCACCCCCTTCGGCGTTGGTCCCAACCCCTATCGTCCCTATTACGGGTTGGGCACGATCACCTCGCTCGAGGATCAGGCCAACTCCAGCTACAACTCGCTGCAGGCCACCCTGCGGCGCTCGATCGGACGCCTGAACATCAACCTTGCTTACACCTACTCGCACTCCATTGACAACGCGTCGGATCGCTACGATGGAGGGTTCGTGGACTCCTACAACTTAGGTCTCACGCGAGCCAGCTCGAACTTCGATCAGCGACACCTGCTGAACGTGGCCTACGTCTACGACGAACCGTTTCATAGCAACAACGGCCTGGCGAACTTCGTGCTTGGAAACTGGGAAGTGTCCGGCATCACCAGCTTCCAGACCGGGGTGCCGTTTACCATCACCAATGGGGTGAACGGTGACAACGCCGGGGTGGCCAACGGGGTGGGCACCGGGTCAAGGCCCGATCTGGCCGGCGGCCTGACCGCCGCGCCGCCGGTGAGCAATGTGGCTGGCATCACCGGGCCATTGCTGTTCAATCCCGGCGCCTTCGTCGCCCCTCGTGGACTAACGTTCGGAACCGCCGGACGCAATATCCTGAACGTGCCGCACCGGACCAATTTCGATGCGGGCATCTTCAAGCAATTCAAGGCGGGCGGTGAAAACAATCATGTTGAGTTCCGCCTCGAAACCTTCAATTTGCTGAATCACACCCAGTTCAACGGGGTGAACACCGGCATCAGCTGTTATGGCGGAGCGAGCAACTCGGCCGGCGATCCGAGCTGCGTTTCCACGTCTTCCTTCCTGCATCCTACCGGGGCGCACCGGGCGCGCACGCTGCAGTTCGGCCTGAAGTATGTTTTTTAGGTTGTCGTGGTGGCGAGAGCGGTGGAACGCGGGGGCATTCGACCTGCTCTCCGCAGGTGCAGCCTGTGCTGCCCAAACACAATCGGCCTGCCGCGCTTGAGCGGCAGGCCGTGATTCCTTCCATTCGCGGTGTGCGGATGTGGGTTCAGTGTTGCGGTTGCGCCTCTTTGGCCCCTTCCGGTCCTTCTTCTTCCTGTTCTTCTTCCACCGGTAGGGGCTCCAAGCCCTCGTAGGGATTGAAGTTGTAGTCGATGTTGTCTCCGCCAGGCGCGCGCGGCTCCTGCTTGCGCTGGTCGCGGCGATCCGCCTTATCGCGCTGCTTTTCCTGGCGCTTCAGCTCTTTTTGGCGCTTCTTAAACGTGGGACGAGAGCGACCGGGCATAACATCCTCCCTGGAACTTCAGACGAGGCAGTGGGACCGCTCGGGTGCACGGTTCCCTTGGGTTTGGAACGGTTCGACCGGAAGGCTACCAGCGCGGTTCGCGCGGCTGGCGGGCATGGCCTTGGTAATCATCGCGCCCCCCACCTGCGTCGCGGCGTCCGCCGCCCCCGGAGGGTCGCCCGCCGCCACCAGAGGGCCGACCGCCGTCACTATTCCCGTCCCGACTGCCCCCGAACCCGCCCGCGCCGCGCTCCGGCCGGGGCCGGGCGGCATTGATATTCAAACTGCGGCCACCCAAACTGCTGCCATTCAGGGCCGCAATCGCCGCTTCCGCTTCCGCGTCATCGTTCATTTCCACGAAGGCGAAGCCGCGTGAGCGGCCCGTGTCGCGGTCCATCATGATGCTGATGCGTTGTACTGCACCGTGCGCCGAAAATAACTCTTTCAGCTCCTCCTGCGTCGTCGAAAACGACAGGTTGCCTACGAAAATGCTCTTCACACAGTCTCCTTCAACGGTTCAAAAAAGGGTTTGACTGTGGCTGATCGCGAACCGAGAAAGGCTGACAGCGGGGACACCCGCTTGGAGCAGTCTACGGCGGATTTGCGGACACTCAAACGCCAGTTCCAGTTTAACACGCGGCGTGGGAGGGGCGGGGCGGGAGGCGCTGTCGGAAAGAGGAGCACCATCGCCGGGGAGGTCATGCTCCGATTCTCGCCGCTTGGGCGCGTGTCGCGAGGGCGGCCGCTGCGCGCCGCAGAAGGATGCGAAGCACCAGAAAAAGAAAGGCACCGGCAAGGGGAGCGATGATTGCCCAGGCGATCATGGCGTGCCAGCTGGCCGTCCAGAGCGTGACGATGGCGTGCCAGATGCCGGTCTTAATGGCTGCAGTCAACAGCGGAAATGTGAGATGGGTCGAGTGATCACGAAACAGGGCCTCACCCAGACGAAAGAAGGGAATGATGAGGATGAGCTGCAACGGATAGGCGAGGTAATTCACCAACTGAATTGCAGGCAGGTTCAGGCCGAACGCAAGGGCTGCCAAAGCGCAAAGCACCGTAGTGGTTCCCAGTGCCGGGAAGACGGCCAACGTCGCCCCCACAGCGATGCTCAGGGCCAGCTTATCGGGGGTCACCCCGTGTTTGAGCAGGTCAAGGAGGGGGCGGACGACCTTGCGGCGCCAGAACCCGTCCGGGGCAGGCAGAGGCGGCGTTTTTGGCGCGGGGTGGCTCATACCGGGTCAGGCACGCTGTAAGAGGGCCGCTACTGGCTTTCAACTTGGCAATCTGCAACTAAAGCATCCGCATGTGGGACTTCTACTTGACCTATTGTGAGCGCATTCCATGACCGCCACATCAGCGTCGTCCAGGCGTTGCTGACCAAGAACACAACCCGTTGCTGCCCTATGGCGAACCGTGGCAGGCGTTACCTGACCGTGCGACGCTGCCGGCCGGAGTTCTCGCAGACGGTTGAGCGGAACAGGCCCTGCCCCGCTTCCACCATGGGGCGCGAAGCGCCGGCGTTATCCCACGGCGACGTGAATCTTGGTGAATGACTCCGGATGCGCATCCCAGGCGGCCAGCACGGCGCCCGCTTCCTCCAGAGGGACGACTTTCGAAATGGCCGCGTCCACGGGAAAGCGTCCTTGCTGCAACATTTGAATCACCGCCGCGAAATCTTCCATGGTGGCATTACGCGCGCCCAGCAGGTCCAGCTCCTTCAGCACGAACAGCTTGGTCTCATAAGAGACGGGCTGTTTCGCGTAACCGATATAGACCACGCGTCCAGTAAAACCCACTTCTTCGACGGCACTGCGATAGGTCTCCGGCAGGCCGATCGCCTCGATCACCACGTCCGGCCCGCGTCCATTGGTCAGCGTCTGCAGGCGGTCATGGAGTGATTCATGTTGCGAGTCGATCATGTGAGCCGCCCCAACCTGGTGGGCCAAAGCCAGCTTGCCGGCATCCACGTCAATGGCAATTACCGTGGCCCCACGATGCGCCGCTCCCGCGATTGCGCCCAGCCCAATCGCGCCGCACCCCAGCACCGCGACCATATCCTCCGCCATCACGCGACCGCGCGCAGCAGCGTGAAAGCCCACCGTGAGCGGTTCCACCAGGCAGAGCTCGCGCAGGCTCAGGCCGGGACCCAACAGCAATTTCTGCCATGCGACGACCAGGTATTCGGCCAGGGCACCGTCCTGTTGCACTCCCAGCGTGTGATTCGAGCGGCACGCATTCGGGCGTCGGCGCAGGCAAGCCGGGCAGGCGCCACAGTTGTTATAGGGCGAGACGGCGACATCCATGCCGGGCTGGAGGTGCGCCGGCACCCTTGCCCCCACCTCCACGATGCTGGCGGCAATCTCGTGGCCCGGAATGCGCGGGTAGGAGATGAGCGGGTTACGCCCTCGGAAACTGTTCAGATCGGTGCCGCAGAAGCCAATCAGACGAACGCGCAGCAGGACCTCACCCGCCCCCGGAGTGGGATCCGGCAGGTCAATCAGTTCGGTTGTGCCAGGTGCAGTAAGGCGAAGAGCGCGCATGTCCGATCGTAACGTAATGACGCCGGCGGGTCGCGTTAGCGGGCAAACCCATGCAAGCGCAGCCAATCGGCGGCCAGATGCGGCCATCCGGAAAGGACAGGGTTGGTGGGCGCCAGCCCGTAGCCGTGTCCACCCTTTTCGTAGAGGTGCATCTCGAACGGCACACCGTTTGCGCGCAGGGCCTGAGCGAACAGCATGCTGTTTTCAACCGGAACGGGATCGTCCACCGTTTGAACGATGAAAGTTGGCGGCGTGTCGGATCGCACCTGGGTTTCGTCGGAGAGAAGGTGGACCAAGTCCGCCGGGGCGAAGCTGCCAATCAGATTGGTTTTGGAAAAACTGTTGGTGAAACGACCCATGGTGATCACCGGGTAAATCAGAACCAACAGGTTGGGCTTGGAGCTGACGTGATCAATCGGGTCGGAGCTCTCCTGTTGCCCTGCTTCGTCGAAGTGGGTGGCGGCGGTAGCCGCCACGTGGCCGCCGGCTGAAAAACCCATGATCCCGATCCGCTTGCCGTCCAGAGCCCAGGCATGAGCGTGGGCGCGAACGTACTGGAGCGCGCGGGCGGCGTCCTGTTGTGGCGCAGGGTAATGGTAACGAGGGGCGTGACGGTACTTGAGCACGAATGCCGCGATGCCCAACGAACTCAGCCACTGCGCCACCGGCGCACCTTCATGCTCCGCCAGCACCCAGTACGCCCCGCCGGGGCAGACGATCATGGCGGCGCCGGTCGCCGCCGCTGCCGCCGGCCAGAAGGGGGTCAGCGTCGGAACGTCATCAGGAGTGTTTCCGTGCGCGCCCGGTGCGCCGGCCGGCCACAAGGGAACCGGCTGCAGGGGCCGGCTTTCCTGTGCAGTAGCAGCCACGCTCACGAGGAAAACTGCGCCAGCGACCAACACGAAACGGCGGCACGTTGTCATGCGACGCATTATAGGCGGTCGTGTGGGCGGGGGTAGCGTGCGGCCAATCCGCCAGCGGACTCGCATCTGTTGATCCGGTTCTCGACCCGATCCGGTTGTGTATATACTTCAGGAGCTCAATCTTCGCCCGAGCCTCCCTGCACATGTTGTTTCCGGCACTCGACCTGTTGTGGACGCTACTGGCGGCTGGACTTCTCGTTCTGGCCGCACGCCGCGGCTCGTCGCGCGCCTGGTTTGCCGCACTCTGTCTGGGCCTGATCCTGTTTCCGGCGGTTTCGGCGGACGACGATCAGCATGTGTGGTCTGCAGCGCTCCCGCACTTCATTTCCAGAAGCGACCGCCAGCCCCAGATCGGGAAAGCCCAAGCCAAAGTTCCGCTGCACGTGGATCGAGTCTGGGACTTTTTGAACTCCATCCTGCCCAGTGATGGGTTGTGCATGCGGCGCATGGACGTGAGTCGTGCGGCGCTGTGCGCCAAGTCGCCGCAACTGGTCTGCATTGTTCCGTCTTCGCCCATCTCCCGCGGTCCTCCGCTGAACGTCTAGGCCAGATCCCCAGCTCACGCTCTGGAGCGATTTTCCGATGCTCGAACATCGCTCCGTCGGCCCCCGCGGGGCTGACGCTGCATGCGTTTCGCGTCGGCGTGGCCACGGATGCAATCGAAACGCGTTTCTTGAAGGTATGGTGGCGTTCTCGTTGTCAATGTTCCATCGGCATCCGCGCCGTTCTCTTTCCCGCCCGCAGACGCCGGCGAAGGCACGTGGCGGCTGCCGCAATGCGGCGATGGGCCTGGAGGATCTATGAAACACACTCGCTTCCGAAGTCCGGCATGGCTGCTGGCGATGCTCGCCGTGCTGGTTGGTTGCACGCGGCACACCACCACTGCCTCCGACCATCCCGAAGTATCGCAGGACGATCCGAACGTGCTTTTCGTGCCCGCGTCCACGCAGGTGCCGCTGGTGGCGGCCAGCGCGACCGTGATGCAGGCGACGCTCACCCTCCCGGCGGTGGTGATGGCGAATGTGACCCGCACCGTGCACGTCACCGCCCGTGTGTCCGGCAAAGTGGAGCGCGTGAACGTGCGGCTGGGCGACAGCGTGCAACGTGGTCAGGTGCTCGCGATCATCGCCAGTCCGGACGTCGCCGACGCCTACTCCGATTGGCAAAAGGCGGAGGCGGATCAGCAGTTGGCACACCAGGCCCTCGCGCGGGCGCAACTGCTCTACGTTCACAAGGCGATCGCGAAACGCGAACTCGAAGCGGCGGAAGGGAACGCGGCCAAGTCCGACGCCGAGCTGCGCCGCGTCGAGGAGCGACTGCACATCCTCGGGGGCTCCACACAACAGCCCAGCCCGGAGGTTGCATTACGAGCGCCCATTTCCGGCACCATCACCGAGCAGAACACTGCTTTCGGCGAGGGGGTAAAGACGCCCGACAACACCCCCAGCTTGTTCACCATCGCCAACCTCGAGGACGTCTGGGTGGTGGGCAATGTCTACGAGAAGGATTTCGCGAACGTGCATCTGGGCGACGCGGCGGATGTGAGTTTCGCAGCGTTTCCCGGGCGCACCTGGCACGGGCGCGTCAGCAATCTTTCCAGCATTCTCGATCCTTCGACACGCACTCTCCAGGCTCGCGTTGTGTTGCCCAATCCCGGCGGTCTGCTGCGGCCGCAGATGTTTGGCGAGCTGCTGGTTCACAGTCAACAGCAACAGGTCGCAACCGTAGTTCCGACCGGCGCGGTGATCCGATTGGAGGACAAGGATTTCGTCTACGTTCCGGACGGCCCGGGACGTTTTCGCCGCGTCACGGTGACCGCCGGGCCGGAGGTCGGAGGTGCGCGCGTGGTTGACGGGCTCGCGGTGGGGCAACAGGTTGTCCGCAATGCGCTGTTACCGGCTGCGCCCCGGCCGGCCGGGGCGGTTCAATGATCTCGCGCATCGTTCAATTCGGCTTGAACAACCGCTTTGTCGTGGTGCTGTTGACGCTGGGTCTGATCGCGTGGGGTCTGTACAGCTTTCATCGCCTGCCGGTAGAGGCCTATCCCGACGTTGCTGACACGTGGGTGCAGGTGATCACGCAATGGCCGGGGCATGCCGCCGAGGAGGTCGAGCAGCAGGTTACCATCCCGATTGAGACGCAGATGAACGGGATGGCGCACCTCACCCATCTGCGCTCCACCTCACTCTACGGCCTGTCCGTGGTGACGCTGATTTTCGACGACAGCGCACAGACCCTGCAGGTCCGTCAGCAAGCGCTGGAACGTCTGGCCGCGGCCAGCGTTCCACCCAACGTGAACCCGCAACTTGGTCCCAACTACAGTCCGGTGGGGCAGATTTACTGGTACGTCATGCACAGCACCAACCCGGCCTACGGGCCGATGGAGCTGAAGAGCCTGCAGGACTGGACGGTGGCGCGCGCCCTGAAAACAGTGCCGGGAGTCGAGGACGACTCCATTTTCGGAGGGACGACCAAGGAGTACCAGGTGCTGGTGGACCCGGCCCAACTTGTTTCCTACAACTTGACCCTGGCCCAGGTCGAGCAGGCGCTGACCAACAACAACACCAACTTGGGCGGCGGCTTCATTGAACGCGGCGACCAGCAGGTCAACATCCGCGGCATCGGCCTGGTGACCGACACGGCCGATATCGGCAACATCGTGATCACCCAGCAGAACGGCGTTCCCGTGCGGGTGGCGGACGTGGCACAGGTGGTGATCGGACCGAAGGTGCGGCTGGGGCGTATTGGACGCACGGTTCGCGTCAATGGCACTCACCTGGTGGATGACAACGACGTGGTCGAGGGCGTGGTGCTGCTGCGCAAGGGCGAGCAGGCGGAAGACGTATTGCCGCTCCTGCACGAGAAGGTGAAGGAGCTGAATCACGGCGGTCTGCCGCCCGGCGTGACCATCGTCCCCTTTCTGGATCGCACCGACCTGCTCCACTTGACCACGCACACGGTGCTGCACAACCTGGTGGAGGGGATGATCCTGGTCAGCCTCATCCTCCTGTTTTTTCTTGGCAATCTGCGGGCCGCCCTGATCGTGGCGCTGACCATCCCGTTCTCCCTGCTCTTTGCCGCGATCCTGCTGGGACAACGGCATATTCCCGCGAATCTGCTCTCGCTGGGGGCGCTGGACTTCGGGATGGTGGTGGACGGCGCGGTGGTGATGGTGGAGAACATCCACCGCCACCTGGGTGAGCGCAGTGAGCGCCGCCTCTCGGTGGTGGAAGCCATCACGGTTGCCGCGCGCGAGGTCGAGTCACCGATCTTCTATTCCATCGCGATCATCATCGCCGCCTATTTCCCGATCTTTACGCTGCAGCGGGTGGAAGGGAAGCTCTTTGCGCCGATGGCATGGACGGTGACCTTTGCCCTGGCGGGCGCCTTGACCTTCAGCCTGCTGATCGCCCCCGCGCTCTGCGAGTTTCTCAGCCGCGAGGAGCACGAGTGGCAGAACCCGCTGCTGGTCTGGCTGCTGCCCCGCTATCGGCGCGCTCTGCGCTTCTGCTTTGATCATCCCGGCTGGGTGTGGGGACCAGTGGTCGGGCTATTGCTGATCACCGGCTATTTGATGTTGAGCGGCGTGATCGGTTCGGAGTTCCTCCCCCACTTGGATGAAGGCGCCATCTGGGCGCGCGGTACGCTGCCCGCTTCGACCGGACCGAAGTTGGGCGGCGCGGTGGCGCAGCGCGCGCGTTTGATCTTCGCCTCCTTCCCCGAGGTGCCGCAGGTGGTCAGTCAGGACGGCCGTCCCGACGACGGTACGGATGTCACTGGGTTTTACAACACCGAGTATTACCTCGAGTTGTTGCCTCGCCGTCAGTGGCGGCCGCGGTTTCACAATAAGGAGGAGCTGATCGAGGCCCTCAATCGTGCCGTCACCGCCGCCTATCCCACTGTCATCTGGAACTTTTCGCAACCCATTTCCGACAATGTCGAGGAGGCCACCAGCGGCGTGAAAGGCGCGCTGGCGGTCAAGATCATCGGCGACGACCTGCACGTCCTGGACGGGTTGGCCACGCAGGTGGCGTCCGCCATGGCGGGCGTGCGCGGCGTGGCCGACTTGGGAGTGTTCCGCGAGTTGGGCCAACCGAACCTGAACATCCGCATTGACCGGGCGGCTGCGGCGCGCTTCGGACTGGGCGTGAGTGATCTTCAGGACGCCCTGCAGACCGCCATCGGCGGCCATGCCGTCTCGCAGGTGTTGATCGGCGATCAGCGCTACGACCTGGTGGTGCGTTATCCGCCGGCCGAGCGGGCGAGCATCGCCGCCATCGGCGATGTCCAGATGGTGACGCCCACCGCGCAGCGGGTCGCGATCAAGGAAGTTGCCAGGATCAGCGAGCAGGAAGGCGGATCGCTGATCTATCGCGAAGGCAACCAGCGCTATATCGCGGTCAAGTTCAGCGTGCGCGATCGCGATCTGGGCAGTACCGTTCGCGAAGCGCAGGCCGCCGTGGCGCGGCGACTCAAGCTGCCGCCCGGCTACCATCTCGATTGGACGGGCGAGTATGAGAGTCAGCAGCGTTCGCAAGCCCGGCTGGCCACCATCGTGCCACTCACGATCTTCTTCATCTTCGTGATCCTGTACAGCGCCTTCAAGAGCGGACGCTGGGCGATGCTGGTGATGACCACCATCCTGCTCGCGCCGATCGGCGGCACGTTGGCGTTGCTGGTCAGCGGCACCCATTTCAGCGTGTCGAGCGGCGTCGGCTTTCTGGCGTTGTTCGGCGTGTCGGTCCAGACGGGCGTGATCATGGTCTCGTACATGGAGCACATGCGGAAGGCAGGGGCGACGGCCGCGGACGCGGCCATCGAAGGCGCAACCTTAAGGTTGCGCCCCATCCTGATGACCGCACTGGTGGCCACCCTGGGCCTGGTGCCGGCGGCTTTCTCGCATGGCATCGGCAGCGATTCGCAGCGGCCTTTTGCCATCGTGATCGTTGGCGGGCTGAGTGTGGATCTGGTGTTGAGCTTGTTCGTGCTCCCCACGCTTTACGCCCGTTTGGCGCGGAAACTGGCCGGTCCGGAGCCGTTGCCCATGGGCGGCGCCTGAGCCGGCGCCACGGCGACGGTTGTGGCACGCCGGCACCGGATCGGCGATAATCTAGGCACGCCGAATCCCAGTTCGCCTTGATCCGCGATTTGGGAGCGGGGGACCCCCGTCTCAGGGGCGAAGACCGGTGGCCAGGGCGCCATCGGTCCGGGCGGCCTTTCCGCCCGAGCCCGGCAGCTAACCTCGCAGGCGAACGCGCAGGGCCCGTCCCTGACGCCAGAAAGGAACCGAAGGGCAGCTCGTCTCACAGGGCCGGCCTTCGGCAATCTCGTGCAATTACCCCAAAAAACTTCCACCCAGGTCATCGTCGCTTCGACGGTGATGTTGTCCTTCATCTCCTTCTGGCGGGCGGCGGCGATCGTTCTGGCCGATCTGGCCTCCTCGGCCTACTACGTCGGAGGGGATACCGAACAGGTCATCGGTCGCAGCGCGCCGTGGTTCATCATCGGCGTCATGCTGTTCAGCTACGCGGTGCGCGCCGTGTACATCGAGTCGAGCAGCATGTTCGTGCGCGGCGGCGTGTACCGCGTGGTGAAGGAGGCGATGGGCGGAACGATGGCCAAGATCTCGGTCTCCGCCCTGATGTTCGACTACGTCCTCACCGGGCCGATCAGCGTCGTCGCGGCCGGACAGTACCTGGGCGGATTTGTGCAGGATCTCTCGGCGCGCCTGCTGGGACACCCCCTGGCGTTCAACTTGAACGCCTTTGCCGCCGCATTCGGCATCCTGGTCACCATTTATTTCTGGTGGAAGAACATTCAGGGCATGCATGAGTCCAGCCAGAAGGCCATGCGCATCATGCAGATCACCACCGTCATGGTGGTCATGATCCTGGTCTGGTGCGTGATCACCATCCTGAAGCACGGGGCGCACTGGCCGCCGGCGCCCGTGCCGCGCAACATCCCCTGGACGCCCGAAGCACTCGGCTGGCTCAAGGAAAGCTGGGTGCGCAGTTCGACCCTGTTGGCGGTTCTGGTGGGTTTCGGCCATTCCGTGCTGGCCATGAGCGGGGAAGAAACCCTGGCGCAGGTCAACCGCGAGATCGAGAGCCCCAAGCTCAAGAACCTCGAAAAAGCCGGCATGGTGATTTTTGTGTACAGCCTGCTGTTCACCGGCCTGGTCTCGCTGTTTGCGGTCATGATCATCCCGGATGCGGTGCGGCCGCAGTACTACGCCAACCTGATCAGCGGGCTGAGCATGAACATGGTCGGTCCCTACACGCTGCGCCTTATCATGCAGGGGTTTGTCGTGCTGGTCGGGGTGCTGATTCTCTCGGGGGCGGCCAATACCGCCATCGTGGGCTCCAACGGCGTGTTAAACCGCGTCAGCGAAGACGGCGTGCTGAGCGACTGGTTCCGGCGCCCACATCACCGCTACGGCACCAGCTACCGACTGATCAACATGGTGGTTGGCCTGCAATTGCTGACCATCGTGATCAGCCACGGCAACGTCTACCTTCTGGCCGCCTTGTACGCCTTCGGCGTCGTGTGGAGTTTCGCGCTGAAGGGGCTGGCGGTCTTCGTGTTGCGCTACACCGAACCGGAAGGCCGCGAATTCAAGGTGCCCGGCAACCTGCGCCTCGGCGGCAAGCAGGAATTTCCCTTGGGCCTTGCCCTGATCACCCTGGCGCTCTTTGCCATTGCGCTGGTCAACCTCTTCACCAAACCGACAGCCACGAAGGCCGGAATAGCATTTACGGCGGGACTCTATATCGTGTTCGCCGTCTCGGAGCGCCTCAGCGCCAAGAAGCACAAGGCTGCAGGCGCCAACCTTGATCAGTTTCAGGTGGCGGAACGCGACGACCTGGCATCGGAAAGCCTCAACGTACGTCCGGGCAACGTGCTGGTGGCGGTGCGCGACTACCATGCGCTCAGCCATTTGCGGCGGGTGCTGATGCGCACCGACACCCTGAAACAGGATGTTGTGGTGGTGACGATCCGCATGCTTCTGCCGGGCGAATCGGACGGCGCCGGCTCCGCTCTGACGGCATACGAGCAGACGTTGCTGACGCAAGTGGTAGCGATTGCCGAAAAGGCGGGCAAACCGGTCAGCCTCTTGATCGTGCCCGGCACCAGCGCGTTTGGTGCGCTGGTGCAGACGGCGGCGCGCTTGCGCTCCGATACCATCGTGGCTGGTCCCAGCCGGGTCATGCCGGTGCGCGAGCAAGGGGAACACACGGGAGAGGCCTGGGAAGAGCTACCTGAACCGCGGCCGCGGATGCGTCTGGAAGTGATGGGAGCGGAAGGCGTGGAGGAGGTCTTCTATCTGGGACCGCACGCGCCACGGCTCCGCGACAAGGACATTGCGCTGATGCACGACATCTGGCGCACGCTGGTAAGCCGTCCCGGCCTGCGCGAACTGCATCACTACCACGTGGTTTCCCTGGCCTTGAAGCGCCTGCAAAAAGACATGGCAACTGATGCAACGCGTGACGAAGTGCTGAACAGCTTCCAGATGAAGCTGCCGGAACACGTCGAGACGGACGTGGAGAGCGAGGCTTGAGGAGTTGGCGGCGGGATCGTTCGCCGCTCCACCCTCGATCCGCCTCTCTTAATTACGCTTGCGCTTGTTGAAGGCCAGCGTCTTTTTGCGCAGGCGGATGGACTTGGGGGTGACCTCGACGTACTCGTCTTCGGCAATGAAGTCGAGTGCCTGCTCCAGGTTCAAGGGGCGGAAGGGAATCAGCCGGATCGCCTCGTCGGAGGTGGAAGCGCGCATGTTGGTGAGCTTCTTCTCCTTGGTGACGTTGACGTCCATATCAGCGTCACGGGCGTTCTCGCCGGCGATCATGCCTTCGTAGACCTCGGTGCCGGGGCCGATGAACAGCTCGCCGCGCTCCTGCAGGTTGTTCAAGGCATACGTGGTGGCGGCGCCTGAGCGGTCGGAGACCAACACGCCGTTGGGACGGTTCGACATCTCGCCCTGGTACTCAATCCAGCCCTCGAAGAGTGAGTTCAACAAGGCCGTGCCGCGCGTGTCGGTCATGAGCTGGCTGCGCAGGCCGATCAAACCGCGCGCTGGGATGCGGAACTCCATGCGGACCCGTCCGGAGCCGTGGTTGACCATTTTGCCCATCTGGCCCTTGCGGCGTCCCAGCTTCTCGATGACCACGCCGATGAATTCCTCCGGGCAGTCCACCACGAGAATCTCAAGGGGCTCCTGTTTCTTGCCGTCGCGCTCGCGAATGACGATCTCCGGCTTGCCGACCATGAGTTCGAAGCCCTCGCGCCGCATGGTCTCGATGAGGATGGCGAGCTGCAGCTCGCCGCGCCCGAGGACGCGGAAGGCGTCGGTGGTGGCCTGATCCTCGACCTTGATGGAGACGTTGGTGAGCAGCTCTTTCGTCATGCGTTCGCGCAAATGGCGGGAGGTGACGAACTGCCCTTCGCGCCCGGCAAAGGGCGATGTGTTCACCGTGAAGACCATGGCGATGGTGGGCTCGTCAATGGTGATTCGGGGCAGGGGCGAAGGCCGATCCACCTCGGTGATGGTTTCCCCGATCTGAATGCCCTCGACGCCGGCCAGGGCGACAAGATCGCCGCAACCGACCGACTCCGCTTCATCGCGGTTCAAGCCGCGGAACGTGAACAGCTTGGTGATACGTGTCGGCACCAGCGTGCCGTCGAGCTTGGCAATGGCGACATCGGCGCCGCGTTGAATCACGCCGTTGAAGACGCGCCCGATGCCGATGCGTCCGAAGTAGTCGCTGTAGTCGAGGTTGGCGATTTGGAGCTGCAAGGGCGCCGCCTCGTCGCCCCCGGGGGCGGGAAGGCCGGAGACGATCGCGTCGAACAGCGGCTGCAGGTTCTCTCCCGGCTTCTGCAGGTCGCGCGTGGCGGTGCCCTGTTTGGCGTTGCAATAGATCACCGGGAAATCGAGCTGGTCCTCGGTGGCGTCGAGGTCGATGAAGAGGTCGTAGACCTCGTTGAGCACCTCGGCCGGCCGGGCATCGCTGCGGTCAATCTTGTTGAGCACCAGGATGGGGCGCAGCTTGGCGACGAGCGCCTTCTGCAGGACATAGCGCGTCTGCGGCAAGGGACCTTCGCTGGCGTCCACGAGAAGCAACACGCCGTCCACCAGGCGCAGGGCGCGCTCCACCTCGCCACCGAAGTCGCTGTGGCCGGGCGTGTCGACGATGTTGATCTTGGTCTCGTGGTAGAACACCGCGGTGTTCTTGGCCAGAATGGTGATGCCGCGCTCGCGTTCCAGATCGTTGGAGTCCATCACCCGGTCGGTGAGGGCCTGGTTGGCGCGGAACGTGCCGCTCTGGCGGAGCATGGCGTCGACCAGGGTGGTCTTGCCGTGGTCCACATGGGCAATGATGGCAATGTTGCGAATATCTAGTTTCAAAGGGCGGGAAATCCTGACGCAGTGGGGTTGACTTTCAGTGTAGCATCCGCGCTGCGGATGCGATGCTGGAAGAGCGGGAGCCGGGGCAGAGAAAAGCCGCGCGGCGCACACGTGCGGCACGCGGCAAACGCACAGTTACAGCGGGTAACGTGCGATCCCATCCGGCGGGCTGCTTGCCCGAGGCACCAGCATCGCCTCGCCGCCGGCCGCCATGCGGACGAACTCGCTGAGCCGAGTTTGAGGAATCTCAAGGCCGACAGCACGCCCGGCTCCAAAGGTGCCGGAGGCTGCCAAGTCAAGGTCGCGACTGGTCACGAGTGATCGGAGCCATCGTGGCGCGCCCTCTCCCAAACGCATTGCGTCAAGGTTTCAGGTGAGGCGTCGAGGACGGCAACAGCCACGAATGCGCGCCGCCTCAATTTGAAGGAGACCGCGAGCTTAAGGCCTTCCACCCCTCGTCATGGGCGCCGGGCAGCAGTCGACGGCGCAGGTGTCGGCGCGGGCTCCCAGCACGCCCAAGGCCGGACGTTCCGGGCGGGTGCCCTGCGCGACCGCGATCCGTTCGCCGATGAGATCGCGAATCATTCCGACAAACGCCGGATGGGTTCCGACCGTGGCGGCACGAACGAGCGGCAGCCCGCATGCTGCCGCCGACTCTCGCGCTTCCGTGTCGAGGTCGAACACCACCTCCATATGGTCGGAGACGAAACCGATGGGAACCAGGACGACTGCCTTTTCGCCGCGCCGGGCGAGGTCGCGGAGGTGGTCATTCACATCCGGGCCGAGCCAAGGCTGGGTCGGCGGGCCGCTGCGGCTCTGGTAAACGACGTCGAACTCGGGACGCTCCAGACGGGCCGCCACCAGACGACTGGATTCGCGCACCTGGACAACGTAATCGCAGCTCGCCGCCATGGACTCCGGGATGCTGTGTGCGGTAAACACCAGTCGCGCCTTGGAGCGCACGGCGGGAGCGAGTTCCTGCAAGGCCACGCGCACCCAGTCGCTCATGGCTTCGATAAAGCCCGGGTGATTGAAGAAGACGCGCAGTTTGTCGCAGACGGGCGCCGCCGGTCCGACCACCTCGCGAGCCCGGGCGACGTCCTCGCGATACTGTCGGCACCCGGAATAGGAGCTGTACGCGGAGGTGACGAACACCAGTGCGTGCTGCACCCCGTCGGCCTGCATGCGGCGCATGGTGTCTGGAAGCAGGGGGTGCCAATTGCGGTTGCCCCAGTAAATCGGGAGTTGCGGGCCCCGCGCCGCCAGTTCTTGTTGCAGGGCGGCGATCAGCGCGCGGTTCTGGTCGTTGATGGGGCTCCGGCCGCCGCAGTGCGAGTAATGCTCGGCGACTTCCAGCATGCGTTCCCGGGGAACGTTGCGGCCGCGCAGCACGTTCTCCAGAAAGGGCAGTACTTCATCCGGGCTTTCGGGTCCACCGAAGGAGAGCAGCAACAGGGCGTCGTAGGGAACTTCGGCCATTGGGTTCAGTATGCAACGGACACTGGAGCGGCCGAAGGCCGGGACGAGTGAAAAGTTGGAGAGTGGGAATTGGGAAGCGGGCGGCGCATTGCGACGTCGCGATCTTACCTTCTGGGGCGGAAGGGATGGTCGAGATAGCGCCGGGCGGCTTTCGCGGCAAGGGAGTGGGGGGCGGCGGCGGCGGCGCGCTGATACTGCGCGACGGCCAGGTTACGTCTGCCAAGCTGGTCATTGACTTGGCCCGCTGCGAGGGCGGCGGCCGCCACATAACGGGGTTGTGCGTGAGGCGCACGCGCCACTTCCGCGTAGGCCGCCAGCGCGTCGTCGAAACGCGAAAACAGGCGATGGATATTGCCGATGTCGTACCAGACCTTGTCCAAGGGTATGGAGACACTGCCTGGCGCATGCGCGGCAGCGCGCGCCAGAACGGTTTGGTAGCCCTGCAACGCCTGGGTATGCAAGCCGGCGGCTTCGGCCGCCTCGGCTTCCTCCACTTGGAAGAGGAAGTTGCGAGGGTACTGCCGCGCCAACTCGTCCAGGATGGGCAGCACGTCTCGATTCCAACCTTCGCGGCGATAGATAACCGAGAGCATGATGCGGGCGTCGGTGCGGGCGCCGTGTCCGGCACTGGCCACTTCGCGGATCTGCGCCAGGCCGCGTTGTTTGTTGCCCGCCAGACCGGTCACGGCGGCCATCATCCGCACGGTGAACGGCAGGCTGCCGGCGATGTAGTTGTGCACGCCGAGAATGAGGCGTGGATCAATCAGGCGCGGATCGAGCTCGAGGGCGCGTTCCGCTTCTTTGCGCGCCTTCAGAGCGCTGCTCAAGGCCGCAAAGTAGGTTTTCTTCAGGACAAACTCATAGGTCCCTCGCATGGCGAGGGCGACAGCGGCGTCGTAGTGAGCAGCGGCACTCTCCGGGTGGGCGGTGAGGGCCGCGGTGGCCAGATCCAAGGCGCGTTGGTTGGCCGCCAGGAACTGCTGCGCGGCCGCCGGGCTCACCGGTCGCAACGGTTCATCGAGAAATGGATCGCCATGTCCATAGAGTTGGCTGGCTAGCGCGCCGACACGGTACATTTCGCGGTAGAGATAAGTCTGCGCCACGTGATTCCAAGCCGCCGCCGTCGGCTGGGCTTGAACTTGCGACTCGAAGTCGGCCAACGCCGCGTCGTACTCGAGGTTGTAAAAGTGATCGAAGCCGGTGCGCGGCTCGTCATGTGACGCAACATGTGGCGCAACGCGCAACGTTGCCGCGGCATGAAGGCAACACACCAGCATGCCGGCCATTGTCGCCAGACGCCATGCCGGCTGAGCCGCGGTTCGGAAGCGCGCCATGGATTTCACTGTAACGAAGAAACTCATCTTCCTGGTGAGATGCACTCTGATTCAGACGGGTGGCGCGTCGGGCCCCGTTCTCTAGCCGTGACCATCAGGGGGCGGTGCGACGCGCTCGACCCGCACCTGCCCGACGCGGTGGCCGGCCATGGTGAGAATGGTCAGGCGGAATGGTGGGACAGCGACCATCTCGCCACCGTGTGGAAGGTCACCCAACCGGAAGAGCAGGAACCCGGCCAGCGTCTCGTAGGATTCGTCGCGCGGCAACTCCACGCCGTGCAACTCCTCCAGATCGCGCAGGCTGGTCAGACCGTCGAGAACGACCGCCTCTCCGGCGGGCATCGCGCCCGGTCCGGCGGTGGAGGGGCGACCGGGTTCAATCTCCAGATCGTATTCATCACGGACCTCGCCGACGATCTGTTCCAGCACGTCTTCCACGGTGACCACGCCGGCGAACGTTCCGAATTCATCCACGACCGCGGCCATGTGGGCATGACCGGTTTGGAACTCGCGCAGCAGCTGATCCACCGGCTTGCTTTCCGGAAGAATGGGCAGGCGGCGCAGCAACCCGCGCAGGTGTTGCGGTTCCGGGGCGCGCTGTCGGGAGGCGCCCGCCCAGCGCACCAGATCCTTGGCGTAGAGCACGCCCACCAGGTGATCGAGGCTGCCTTCGTAGACGGGGATGCGGGAGCGGGGATGGGAGGCCAGAAAGGCGAGGGCGGCGCTCAACGGGGTGTTGATGGGCAGGGCGAGAACATCGTGACGCGGTGTCATGATTTCACGCACGGCAAGCTCATGCAATTCGAGCACGTGCTCAATCATGTCGGCTTGCGGCTGGCCGATATGGCCGAGGTGCACGCTGGCGCCGGCCAGCATTTTCAGCTCATCGGGGGAATGGGCGCGTTCCCAGGAAAGCGAGCCATCGGCCCCAAACGGACGCAGCACGGCGCGCGCGGCGCCACTGATGAGGCCATGCAGGGGTGAGGTGAGCCGGATGAAGGCTTCCATGGGGAGGGCAATCGCCAGGGCCAGACGCTCGTTGTGGCGCAGGGCCAGCCCTTTGGGTACCAGTTCCGCAAGGACGATGTCGAGCAGGGTCACCAGGACGAACGCCAGCCCGGCCAACAGCCCATGCAACCAGCGCAGTTGTAGGGCGGTCCACGTGCCGTGTGCGAGCAACGGCAGCAACATGTGGAGCACGACCGGCTGGACCGCCCAGCCCAAGCCCAAGGCGCACAGCGTGACACCCAGTTGCACGGCGCTCAAGAGTGTGCCCATCTGCGCCTGCAGTCGCTGAACGGCGCGGGCGCCCGCCAAGCCGCGTTCGACGAGGCGCTGGACCTGGGTGTGGCGCAGTGTCAGCAGGGCAAACTCGGCTGCCACAAAGAAGCCATTGGCCGCCAGCAGCAAGAGGAAGCCCAGCAAGGGAAAGATGGAAGGGGGCGGCATGGGGGAGCGCGTGCCGGCGGGACCGTCCCTGTCCCGTGCCTGCAATGGAACATTCTAGCCCGCTCGTCCGTATCCCATGCCGGGCACGCAAGTTGCGAGTCCCGGCACCGGGGAGGACGACGATTGACCGCCAAACAGCGACGGGTTTGGATCTGGCTGGCCATCGGGGGCGCAATGGTTCTAGGGGGAGGTTGGGCGGTCGCCCATGCGCGACGTGGCGGGCCGCCGATTGACCCCACCCGTTTGAGCAAAGTGACGCGCGAGGATCTAGCGCGCTCGGTGGTGGCCACTGGGCGGGTGCAGCCGGTCACGGAGGTGGTCCAAATCAAGAGCAAGGCCAGCGGCCTGCTGCGCAAGCTCTATGTGGACGCTGGCGACCATGTGCATGCCGGCCAGGTGCTGGCGGAGCTGGACCGTGACCAGCTGGAAGCCAAGGTGCGTGAGATCCAGGCGCAGCTCGCCAGCGCCGAGGCCAACGTGCGTGCCGCGCAGGCGACCCTGGCCCGCAATGAAGTCGACGCCGAAGGCGTGGATGTTCCCTTTCTCGAACGCCAGTTCGTGCGGTCGCGCCAAATGTTCAAGGATGGCCTGATTGCGCAACAAGTTCTCGACGAGGCGGAGAAGAACTACGATCTGGCGCACAACAAGCAGGCCGTCGCGCACGCCGCGCTGGCCGTCTCGCAGGCCCAGATTCTGCAAGCGAAAGCGCAAGTGGCGGAGACGCGCGCCTCCCTCGACAACGCCCGGGAGGAATTGCGGTACGCCACCATCCTTGCCCCTATTGACGGCGAGATCCTCTCCCGCGACGTGGAAGTCGGCGACGCGGTCAGCTCCATTCTCGTGCTCGGTTCCACCGCGACCCTCATCATGACGGAGGGTGACATCCGCGAGGTCTACGTCAAAGGGAAGGTGGATGAGAGCGATATCGGCAAGGTGGTGCTTGGGCAACCAGCCCGCATTACGGTGGAGTCGTTCCCCGGCAAGAAGTTCCAAGGCCGGGTGACTAAGATCGCGCCCTTGGGCGTGGAAAAAGACAACGTCACCACCTTCGAGGTTCGGGTCTCGATCCAAAACCCCGAAGATCTGTTGAAGGCCAACATGACGGCCAACGCGGAAATCGTGCTGGAGGAGCATAAGGCGGTGCTGACGGTTCCGGAAGGGGCGGTCATCTATGACAAGGACCGCAAGGCCAGTGTTCAAGTGCCGGATCACAGCCAACCCACTGGCATGCGGAGCGTCCCGGTCCGTCTGGGCATCTCGAATGGCGCCCGGGCCGAGGTGTTGGCCGGGCTGCAGGAAGGCCAGCAGGTGGTGCTACAGCAGTAAGGGTCGTGCGACGCGGCGCGCCCGCGTGGGCGCCCCCAATCCATCCCCCGGCCGGCCCTCGCACACTCCCATGCCCACGGAACCCCTGCCGAGGGGTCCTGACCGATTGGTTTTGGCACGGCGGGAACGGTGTGCTATAAACTCCCCCTTGCCCGGATGATTCCGGGCGTTTCTGTGTCTGCCGTGCGCGACACGGCTGAAGCTGACCTGCAAGGCTTTGCAGCGAAGGCTTCGCACAGCTTTCTGGAGAAAAAATCGCATGACGTTCCCCCTTGGCTTGACGATGCCGACTCTCGAACCGCTGCACGTGACCGCCGCCTTTTGGCAGGATTCCCTGTCATTGAGCGAGGGTCGGGGCTGGCTTGGCGTGGCGCTCGTCATCAGTGCCCTGGCGTTAATGGTCGCCGCCGGATTCGCGTGGTGGGTCTTGCGCGCCGACACCGGCACGGAAGGCATGCGCGCCATCTCGGATGCCATCCGCGAAGGGGCTGAGGCGTTTCTCAGCCGGCAATACCGCACCATCGCCCTGATGAGCATCGTGTTGGCGGCGCTCATTTTCTTCGGGTACCGCGCCTCGGATGCGAATGCCCCGTTGGCGGTAAAAACGGTCATCTCGTTCCTGTTGGGGGCGTTCTGCTCGGGCTTGGCCGGATTTACCGGGATGTACGTCTCGATCCGCACCAATATCCGCACCGCCAGCGCGGCGCGGACCAGCCTGAACCGCGCCATGCAGATCGCCTTGCGGGGCGGGGCGGTGACCGGACTTGTGGTGGTGTCGCTGTCGCTGCTCGGAGTCGGCGGCCTGTTTTACCTCTTCCACGGTCTGGAGTTCCCGCAGCAGGTGCCCTACCAAGTGGTCGGCTTCGGGTTTGGGGCGAGCTTCGTGGCGCTGTTTGCCCAGTTGGGGGGCGGCATTTACACCAAGGCGGCGGACGTGGGCGCCGATCTGGTCGGCAAGGTGGAGGCGGGGATTCCCGAGGACGACCCGCGCAACGCGGCGGTGATCGCCGACCTGGTGGGCGACAACGTCGGCGACTGTGCCGGCCGTGGCGCCGATCTGTTCGAGTCGACGGCGGCCGAGAACGTCGGCGCCATGATTCTGGGCATCACCCTCTATCCGGTCTTCGGGCTGCGCGGCATCCTCTTTCCGCTGGTTGCCCGCGCCTTCGGCCTGATCGCCTCGACCTGCGGTATCCTCATCGTCCGCACCCGCGAGGATCGGGACCCGATGGACGCGCTGAACCGTGGCTACTACCTCACCACCGCGCTGGCCATCGTCGGCTTCTGGGTGGCGGTGCATGAACTCCTGAGGGCCAACCTCTGGTTTTTCATGGCGGGCGTGGTGGGAATTCTGGCCGCCTTCGCCTTCGTCTACATCACGCAGTACTACACCGAGTATCGCTACCGGCCGGTGAAGATGATCGCCGAGGCTTCGCGGACCGGATCGGCAACCAACATCATCGCTGGATTGGCCATCGGTTTCGAGACGCCCGCGCTGCCGGTGTTGGTGATCGGCGTGGCGATTCTGCTCTCCTACTGGCTGGGCCTGCGCGGCATGCAGGAAGCCGTGATGGGGACCGGTATCGTCATCAAGCCTTATGGTGCCGGCATCTACGGTACCGCCGTGGCCACCATGGGCATGCTCTCCACGGCCGCCTACATTCTGGCGATGGACACCTTCGGACCGATCACCGACAACGCCGGCGGCATCATCGAAATGTCCGGCCAGCCGGATGAGATCCGCGCCAAGACCGACCGCCTCGACGCGGTCGGCAACACCACCAAGGCGCTCACCAAGGGCTACGCCATCGGCAGCGCCGCGCTGGCCGCCTTCCTGCTTTTCTCGGCCTATCTGGACGAGGTGGCGGCACTGGTCAACCGGGCACACGCCGGCCTGAATTTCGAATTCAATAACATCAATCTCGCCAGCGTGCCGGTGTTTGTGGGCGGCATGTTGGGCGCCATGCTGGTGTTCCTGTTCAGTTCTTTCGCCATCAAGGCGGTGGGCAAGGCCGCGCAGTACGTCATCAGCGACGTGCGACGGCAATTTAAAGAAAATCCCGGCATCATGCTGGGTACCAGCAAGCCCGACTATCGCGCCTGCGTGGATATCGTCACCCGCGCCTCCTTGCGCGAGATGGTGGTGCCAGGCCTGCTGGCGGTCGGCATGCCGATCGCGGTGGGCGTGAGTTTCCGATATCTGACCGGATTCAACGTTGGGGGATCGGAACTGGTGGCCACGGGCGGCGTTAACCTGATCGGCGCCGAGGCGGTGGCGGCCTTCCTGATGGTCGGCACGATCACCGGCATCCTGGTCGCCACCTTGATGAACAACGGCGGCGGGGCCTGGGACAACGCCAAGAAGTTCATCGAGATGGGCAACTACGGCGGCAAGAAGTCCGAGGCCCACAAGGCGGCCGTGGTCGGCGATACGGTGGGCGATCCCTTCAAAGACACCGCCGGCCCGTCGCTGCACGTGCTGATCAAGCTGCTGGCCACCATCACGCTGGTGATGGCGCCGCTGTTTCTGTAAGGAAAGAAGGAAGACCTGCGGCAGCTTTGCTTCCCTGGAGACCATGAACAGAATCCAACAATTGTTGATCCTCGTTGCCGCGACGACGACATTGACGGGAATCAGTGCAGCGAGGGGCCGGGGAGCGAACGCCGCAGACGATGCCTATGCGCCCTTGCGGCTGTACGACGGCCAGTGGGACGTCGCACCGGCGGCTGGTGGACAGAAAAGCACCCGTATCGAAAATCACTGCGCGAAGACCGGGCTTTTCTTCGTCTGCGAGCAAACGATTAACGGGAAGGTTGGAGGGCTGTCGGTCTTCCTGCCCGTTGCGAAACTGCCCACGGGGGGCGAGGAATATCGCACGCAGGCGCTCAGACCCAACGCAAGAACACCGGGTGACTGGGGCAAGCTGACAATCGTCGGTAACCGGTGGGTCTATTCGTGGGAAGGTACGCAGAACGGGAAAAAAGTTTACGGCAGGAACGTCAACGTGTTCTCTGGAACGGACAAGATTCACTTTGAGCTGCAAGGCTCTGATGACGGGAAAACCTGGAAGGTAGAAAAGAGCGGGGACGAGCAACGCGTCCGGTGAGTCCGGCACCTCGCATGTGCCGATGATTCAAAAGTGTGTGTGAAGCAAGTGAGTGGGGGGTAAGGAGACACCTGATTCATCCGATCCTCCACCCCGTATCCCCCAAAAACCCGCCTCCCATCGCTACTTGCCCGACAACGCTGCCGGCAACGCGCGCATCCCATGGGGCTGAGTTACATGCACCGTCGGGAGGCTCGACCGGGCGCCCCGTCGGGGATCCATCGCAGGAGAGGATCAATGGCGACGCGCACGAAGCGGAAACCCTCCACCGGGCAAAGGACGCTGGCTGTCAAGGACCGGGAGAAACTGCCCGAGGCGGCCTTTGCGTTCCCGAAACAGCGCAAGGAACCCCTGACGAACGCCGCCCACGTGAGGAATGCTCTGGCGCGGTTTAACCAGGTTGAGGGCGTCAGCGATGCCGAACGCGACCGGGCATTCGTCAAGGTCAAGAAAGCGGCCCAGCGCCTCGGAGTTGATGTGCAGGAAGCGAACTGGCGCGAACTCGGAAAACAGCCGCATACCGTCTCCTCCAAAAAGCCGCGACCTGCCGCGCTGGGCGATGGCGCCCCGTCGCAGCGTCGCCTCCGTAGCGCGGCACGAAAGAGCAGGTCAAGATAATGGGCTTCGATCAGTACCACGAGCCTCCTGACGAGTTGCCGAAGGAGACGCGAACCTTCGCGCGCATGATCCAGTCGCTCATTGAAGAGGCGCAGGCGATCAACTGGTACGAGCAGCGCATGGCGGTCGAGAAGGATGCGCAGGCCAAGGCCATCATGCGCAATGCGCAGGAGGAGGAGTTTAAACACTTCGGGATGGACTTGGAATTCCTGCTGCGGCAGCAACCGAAATGGCGGGCCGCATTGAAGGCGGTCCTGTTCTCCACCGGCGATATCGTGGAGCGCGGCGAGAAGGGCGAAAAGGCGGAGCACGACGTGTAACGCCGGCGCCTCGGCCACGCGAGGGCTCGGTCCCCGGGCTCCCGCGGGTTAACGCCCATCGCGCATGGATTCCTTGATCCGTTTGGCCAGCTTCTCGATCTGCCCCGCCTTTTCGACGATGTGCAGCGAGAGCACATCTTGATTGGACTTGTCGGTGGCGGCCTTGAGTTCCTGCGCCAGGCTGAGCAGGGTCTCGGCGTCCTTCTTCAGTTGCTGGTTGTGCAGTTTGGCCAGATCGTGCTTCTGTCGGCGCGCCAATTGTGGATCGACCTGGGGCCCGGGACAACCGGCGCAGGGCGCGTCGGCGGCGTTGTCAGTCTGTACCTGCTGCCCGCGAACCGGAGAGGCTGCGGCCAACGCGACCAGCAGTGGTAACGCCATCCAGCCGCGATGGCGCTTTCGATTGACGGGGCGTGGTCGTGGCAAGGGCGACGGCATAAACAAGCGCCTCCAATTTTTTACTTTACAAGTTTTCTCCGGCGGCGCGTCGTCCGCCGGAGCCTTTGCCCGCCTAACCCCGAAACGGGACCTTGTCGGTGTCGGATTCGGCGCCGTCATTCCCGAGGGCTGTTCGGTCCGTGCCGTGGACGGGCGTGGGATCGCGGGGCGGGCAGTGCGACGGCGGCAGGTATAATCAGCGCCATCGCATGAACGTCTGGGAGCGCATTTTCGGCAACTCGGCCGAGGTCATGGACTGGCTGCACGTGCACGGCATCCGTGTGCTCACCATTGTGGTGGTGGCAGTTCTGTTGGTTTGGATGCTCCGGGCCTTGGGACGCCGCCTGCTGGCCATTGCCGAAGGGCACCGCGACATGGTGCGCGAGCAGCAGCTTCGCACCCTGGTCTCCGTCAGCAATGGGGCGATCACGGCCATTATCTTTACGCTGGCCGGGTTGCAGATCTTGCAGCAGCTCGACATTGCCGTAGGGCCGCTGATTGCCGGGGCGGGCGTGGTGGGCGTGGCGGTCGGGTTTGGCGCCCAGAGCCTGATCAAGGACGTGCTGACCGGCTTCTTTGTGCTGCTCGATGATCAGTTCCAGGTGGGCGACACGGTGCGGGCCGCGGGCGTGCAGGGAAAGGTGGAGCGGCTCACCTTGCGCCGTACGGTGTTGCGGGACCTGGACGGCACGGTCCATTTCATTCCCAATAGTGAACTGAAGGTGGTGAGCAATCAGACCCGGGATTGGGCGCTGGCCAGCCTGAATGTGGCGGTGGACTACCCGGAGGCGAGCGAGGCCGTGATGGGCGTCTTGCAACTGGCCGCCTCCCGGCTCCGCGACGACCCGGGGATCGCGGCGCGGCTCCAGGCCGAACCCACCGTGGCCGGGATCGAGCGCATTCATGGGGATGAGGTTGATTACCTCATCCAAGTTCGGACGGTACCCGGCGCGCAGGCAGACATCCTCCGCGCCCTGCGCGCGGCGATCAAGTCCGAGTTGGAGCGCGCCGGCATGACCGCCTGGGCGCCTCGCATGAGAATCTCGCAATGGGACAATGTGGGCACACGCGGAGAAGTCTGATGCGGACACTTGCCGTCTTAATCCTGGCTTCGGCCTACGCGGTGGCGCAAACGCCGGCCAGTTACCACCTGCTGGCATCGCAATCCCGCTTCACCGCTCGCCTGGCCAAGACCGGACTGCTGGCAGCGCTCGGAGATGAACACCTGATCGTGGCCGAAGGCGCCAGTGGCACGGTGGAGGCGCGACCTGCTCCACCCCAAAACCCCATACCGTGGCGTGTGCAACTGATCCTGCCCGCGGCACAGGTCGTGGACAGTGATCCGGCGGCGTCGAACGTCAAGCGGAACGCCATCACGCAGCATCTGCAGTCTCGAGAACAACTGGACGTCCGCCGCTATTCCACCATCGAGTTGCGGGGAACGGCCACGGCGGGGCCGGACGGGACCGGGAAGTTCGAGGGTGCGCTGCTCCTGCACGGGGTATCGCGGCCGCTGCGTGTCCCGCTCGCCTGGATCCAGGCGGGTCCAACGCTACGGGTGCGCGGCAAGATGCGTTTGCGCTTTTCCGATTTCGGTATCACGCCGGCGCGCGTCGGCCTGGGGACGATCCGCGTGAAGAATGAGTTTGAGCTGGAGTGGGATGCGGTCTTTCAGCCGGACCGCCGGTGATCGTCCCCGCCGTTGAGCTTCAGCGCGGGGACCATTCAGAGGCGTTCGAGTGCGACCCGCGTCAGCGGGCCGCCGGCATCGCCGGTATTCAGCGTCGTGGCCGGCTCAAACAGCAGCACCTGAACCTCGGTGTCGGCGACGGGGCGGTGTTCGACCCCGCGGGGCACGATGAGGAACTCCCCTTCGTCAACCCAGACAGAGTGATCGCGGAACTCCATCCGAAAGCGTCCGTGGAGTACGAGGAACAGCTCGTCCTCGGAGGCGTGCTGATGCCAGGTGAAAGCGCCGAGGAACTTCACCAGCTTGAGATGCTGGCCATTGAGTTCGCCCACAATGCGCGGGTTCCAATGGTCCGAGAACAGCGCCAACTTCTCGTTCAAGTTGACCGTGATCATGGTCTCAGTCTGCCACCGGCTGACGTTTTCCGGCAGTGATCGTAAAGTGGCGTGACGGTCGGGTGCATGGACCAGGGTCATGACTCCATGACGGACCGGCGACGGCAGGGTGAACGTCGTGGGCGGGAGAGGACGCGGCGGCGCCTTGACCGTGTTGCGGGGCGACCGGTAGAATAGGAGGGTTTCCAGCGATCCCCGGCAGACGCCGCTGGTCTGGCAACGGTGACGCGGCGTGCGGGGCAACCCTCTGCGTTTCGAAACACCTTTATTTTCTGCGTGTTACCTCCGGATGCGGTCCGGCGGGACGGGTTCGTTAGTGCAGTCGTATGTTTGAGAACCTTTCGGATCGTCTACAGCGCGTGTTCAAAACTCTGCGCGGCGAAGGCCGTTTGACGGAGGTGAACGTCGAGGCCACGCTGCAGGAGATCCGCACGGCGCTGCTCGAGGCCGACGTGAACGTTCAGGTGGCGGACGATCTGCTTGCCGGCATCCGGCAGAAGGCGCTCGGGCAGGAAGTGCTCAGCACGCTGTCGCCTGCCGAGCAGGTCATCAAGCTGCTGCGTGATGAACTGCTGCACCTGCTGGGAGGCGAGCCAGCGCGACTGAACGTGAAGACGTCGCAGCCGCCGGCGACGCTGCTGATGGCCGGGCTGCAGGGCTCTGGAAAGACCACCACCAGCGCCAAGCTGGCGTATTTCTTGCGCAAGAACGGTCATCGTCCGATGCTGGTTTCGGTCGACTTGTACCGGCCGGCGGCGCGCGAGCAACTGGCGGTGCTGGCCGGGGAGCTGAAGGCTCCGCTGCACAGCGGCGATGAGGCTCTGGCCAAGGCGGGCGGGCAGGCCGGCACTCCGGCGGTGCTGGAGATCGCCCGGGCGGCTCGCCGCGATGCGTTCAACCGGGGCTGCGATGTGCTGATCGTCGACACCGCCGGCCGTCTGCACATTGATGACGCGTTGATGGGCGAGATGACGCAACTCAAGCAGTTGCTGAATCCGACCGAGATCCTCTTCGTGGCCGACGCCATGACCGGCCAGGACGCGGTGCGTTCCGCGGCTGAGTTTCACCGGCACTTGCAGCTCACAGGAGTGGTCCTGACCAAGATGGACGGCGACAGCCGGGGCGGCGCGGCGCTCTCCATCCGCAGCGTCACCGGACAGCCCATCAAGTTGATTGGTACCAGCGAGCGCACCGACGGGTTGGAGCTGTTCCACCCTGATCGCATTGTCAGTCGCATCCTTGGCATGGGCGACATCCTCTCGCTGATTGAGCGGGCCGAGCAGGCGATCGATCGCAAGCAGCAGGAGGAGCTGGAACGGAAGCTGCGCAGTGATGGGTTCACACTGGCCGACTTCCGCAACCAACTCCAGCAGGTGCGCAAGCTCGGATCGCTCGAAAGCCTGGTGAAGATGCTGCCGCGCGTGGGGCCTTTCCAGCAGTTGCAAAAGGCCTCGACCCAGGTTGACGAGAAACAGCTCGGCCGCGTGGAGGCCATCATCGGGTCCATGACCGAGCAGGAACGGCAGCATCATCAGATCATCAACGGCAGCCGCCGCAAGCGGATCGCCCGTGGCAGCGGCACCTCGGTGCAGGAAGTCAACCAGGTTTTGAAGCAGTACGTGGAGATGCGCAAGATGTTCAAATCAGTCTCCGGCTCGTCGTTCTTGCGCAAGAAATTGATGGGGATGCGGCCGCCGGGCTAGGGTCGCAAGGGAACAGGATCGCGAAAGGAATCGAACATGTTGGCAATCCGTTTGTCGCGTTTTGGAACCAAGAAGAAGCCGTTTTATCGCGTTGTGGTGATGGAAAAAAGCGGGGCCCGCGACGGGCGTTCGCTGGAGCTGCTGGGAACCTACAACCCGGTACCCAACCCCGCCCCGATCGAGCTCGATCTGGAGCGCTTGCGGCACTGGGTGAGCAAGGGCGCACAGCCGTCGAAGACGGTCAGCGAACTGATTCGCCGCTTCGAGCAACGCCAAGCCGAAGCCGCGAAGACGGCACCCGCGGCCTAGGCGACTGGATCGGCAGTCGGGGGAATGGAACACGCCGAAGGCGCTCGCTCCGAGTCTCCGACGCATGAAGAACGGTAAGACTCGGAGGGAACCATGAAGCAGCTCATCGAAGGCGTGGTTCGCGGTTTGGTGGCTCAGCCGGAAGCGGTGACGGTCACCGAGAAGTCCGAGGGCCCGATGACCGTACTCGAGGTGCACGCCGCGGCCGCCGATCTGGGGCGGCTGATTGGTACCCACGGGCGCACGGTACGGTCGCTCCGCACCCTGCTGGCGGCGGCGGCCCGTCACTCCGCCACGCGCTACCGCCTCGAGATAGACGAGTAACGACCGTCGTTGGCTGGCCGCGGCGCGCCCTGCGTGTCTCGCGTCCGCGCCTTCCACCCCGGACAATGATGCGCCGCATGGCCGACGTCACCCCCAGCCCGGAACAGGCCTACGTAGCTCTTGCACGGGTGGTGAAGACGCAGGGGCGACACGGGGAATTGGGCGCGCGGCTTCTGACCGATATTCCCGACCGATTTGCAGGACTGGAACGAGTCTTTCTGCTGGGTGCACAAGGTGCGCGCCGCGGCTTCCGCCTCCTCCGTCACTGGCCGCACAAGGGATTGGTGATTCTGCAACTGGAGGGCATCGAAGACCTGAATGCCGCCGAGCCATGGGTGGGGGCGGAGGTGCAGCTTCCCATAGCGGAACGCCGGCTGCTGGCGCCGGAGGAATACTTTGTCTCCGATCTGGAGGGCTGCGAGGTGTGGGCGGCGGGCGAGCTCGTGGGTCGGGTCCAGGTGCTGGAAGAGATTCCTGGTGCGACGTTGCTGTTCCACGTTCTCGCACCGGACGGCAACGAGATCCTGATTCCGTTTGCCGCTGGATTTGTGCGGGGGGTGGACGTGGGCGCGAAGCGGATCACGATGGAGCTGCCCGACGGTCTCCTGGATGTCAACCGACCCGCCGCCCCAAAGGCGGAGTGAGCGAGACGCCATGCAATTCGACCTGCTCACCATCTTTCCTGATTTTTTCCACGGTCCGCTGGAATACGGCGTGGTGGCGCGCGCCCGCCAATCGGGTCTGCTGAAGGTCAATCTCCACCAACTGCGCGATTTTACCCACGACCTGCATCGCACCACCGACGACCGCCCGTTTGGCGGGGGCGAAGGTATGGTGATGAAAGCGGAGCCGATCTGGGAATGTCTGCAGCACGTAACGGGGGCGGCCGCGCGCGTCCAACGCCACCTGATTCAGCCCGCGCCGGCGCGCGTGATCCTGCTCTCCGCGCAGGGACCTCTTTTCCGGCAGGCCGACGCCTGGCGCTTGGCCGCTTACCAGCAGATCGTGCTGATCTGTGGACGCTATGAAGGAGTGGATGAACGCGTGGCGGAGCACATGGCCGATGAGGAACTCTCCATCGGCAGCTATGTGTTGAGTGGAGGTGAGTTGGCCGCGGCCATCGTGCTTGATGCCGTCGCGCGTCTGATACCCGGAGTGCTCGGCCATGAAGAGTCATGCCGAAACGAATCCTTTGGCGGCGGCGCGGCGTCATCTGAGCCGGATGAGCCGCCATTGCCCGGAATCCTGGATTGCCCGCACTACACACGACCGGTCGAGTTCCAAGGTTGGGAAGTGCCCGAGGCGCTACGCGGGGGTCATCACGCCGTGATTCGCCGCTGGCGGCTCAAGGAGGCGCTCCGCAAGACGCGCCGTCATCGCCCCGACCTGTTGCCGGAGGGAATGCCGGCCGCATGGCAGTCGCTGCTGCGCGAAATCGAGCGCGAGGCGGGGCCGCCGTCCGAGGATGAGTCATTGCCGTGACGTCGCGGTCGGCCTTGGGTTTTCCGGGCGTCCTTTGTTACAATTCAGACCAGCGGTTCAGGCCGCGTCACATCCCCAGCAACGTTCAACCGTTGAAGCGTATGCGTCCGGAGCGCGGGCGACCTGCCCGGACGGCGCCCCAACCCCGCAACAGCGGTTGTCGAGTGGGCGGTTTCAGGAGAAGAGTCATGAGTGCAGTGCGAGCGATGGAAAAGTTCATGGCCAGCCAAGCTGGGACCAAGTTGCCCGTCTTCAATCCCGGGGATACGGTGCGGGTGCATGTACGCATCAAGGAGGGCGACAAGGAGCGCGTGCAGGCTTTTGAGGGGGTGTGCATCGCGCGCAGTGACCGCGGCCATCGGGGCTCGTTCACGGTGCGCAAGATCTCCTTCGGCCAGGGCGTGGAACGGATTTTCCCCGTCAACTCGCGTGTGATTGACCGCGTCGAACTGGTGCGTAGCGGACGGGTGCGTCGCGCCAAGCTGTATTACCTGCGCGGCCTGCGCGGCAAGGCGGCTCGCATTCGCGAAGTGGAGAGCACCGCAACCTCGAAGAAGAAGAAGTCTGCCACCGAAAAAGCGTCGGTATGAACTGAACGCCCGCGGGTCGGGGCAGGCAGCTTAAGCTGACGCCTGCTCCGTGTTGCGCATGCAGCCTGCGTTCCTAAAACGCCGCTCGGATGGTGCATCCGGCTTACCGGCATCCACGGAGGAAGCGGTTTGCGCATTGCCGTCCACCCCTGCAGCCGCTGCCGCAGAGGAAAGTTCGCCCTCCCCGAAAGTCGGTGCGCCGCTGCGATGCTCGCGTCGCTATGAGCGTGTGGCCGAAAAGCAGGGCGCATGCCGCGTAGCGGGCGTGGACGAGGTGGGCCGGGGCGCATTGTTTGGACCCGTCGTGGCCGCGGCCGTCATTCTGGACCCCGCGCGCCCGATCCGCGGCCTCAATGACTCCAAACAGCTCACCGCACCGGAGCGAGAACGCCTCGACATCCTGATACGCCAGCGTGCCCTGGCGTGGGCGGTTGCCGGCGTTGATGCCGGCGAGATTGATTTCCGCAATATCTACCAAGCGTCCCGGCTGGCCATGCATCGCGCCGTGGAACAGCTCCGGCCGGAAGCCGATTACCTGCTGGTAGACGCGGTCCGCCTCGAATGGCAAGGACCCCAGCGCGCCCTGATTCATGGAGATGCGCTCTCCCACTCCATCGCCGCGGCCTCGATCGTGGCGAAAGTTTATCGCGATGCGCTGATGCGGCGCTGGGCGGCCGTGTTTCCCGCCTACGATCTGGCGTCCAACAAGGGTTATGGTGCGCCGCGTCATCTGGCGGCATTGGAACGCTTCGGTGCCAGCCCGCTGCACCGCATGAGCTTTGCCCCGGTCTGGGAGCGTCGCATCGGCGCCGACTAGGTTTTCAATCGCGACCGCGTCATGGCGTCGATGCCGGCAGGGCGTAGTAACCGCGTCGGGCGCGAATCTTGTGTCCGGCTTGTTCGCCCGCCGCCAGTTCAATGCGTACCTTGCGGAAGGTGCCGTCACGCTGCGGCCGGTCAGAGCGGTAGGCCATGGTGTACTGGCTGCGCAATTCGCTGGCGATCTGGTCAAAGGCGCGGGACATGTTGCGCTCATCGGCCCGGAAGCTGTGGCCGCCGCTCGAGTCGGCGAGCTTGCTGATGCGAGCCGCCCCACCCCCCACCATGGAGAAGCCGCCATAGCCACCGTAGAAGCTGGCATCCGAGGCGACGATCACGTACAGAATGACGTTGGTCTCGAGTAGCGCGCGTAGGGCATCAGCGTCTGTGTAGTGGCTGCCCTCATCAACACCATCGGTGATGACGATGATCGCCTTGCGACCCACTTGCTGCGCCAAGCGCTCGTGGCAGGCGAGGTAGATGGCATCCCAGAGGTGGGTGGCACCGGAGGAACTCTGACTGGGAAACGGGCCGGGGTTGATCAGTCCCGAGACGCCGCCGCCGCCGATATGAGCCGAGTCCACCGCAGCGCGCAACAACGACTTGGAGGCGGTGAGGTCCTGCAGGATTCGCGTGTCGACATCGAAGCCGAGCACAAAGGCCAAATCCTTGGAGGTCAGCACGTGTTGAAAGAAGGCGTCGCTCAGTGACTGCTCCTCGCGCAACACCCGTCCCTGGCTGGGACTGGTGTCGAGCAGGAGCCCGAGGGTGAGGGGCACCTGCTCCTCGGCGGTAAAGAAACGAATCGTCTGCGGACGGTTGTCTTCGAAGACGCGGAAGTCGGTCGCTTTCAGGTCGGGGACGAAGCCGCCGCGTTTGTCCTGCACGCTGAACACGAAATTCACCAGGTCCACATTGCTCACGATGGGTGCAATGGGAGAGACGGTTGGTGCGGCGTTCTGCGGCGCCGGCGTGGATGAAGGCGCGGGCGCGCCCTGGATTTGCTGCGCTGCGGCGCGCGCCGGCATGAGCGTCATTGCGATCACCGCCAGCGGCAGCATCAAAAACGGGATGCGAGATGAGGGAAGCATGGTGAAGCGCGAGACGCGACGTGCGGTCATCATGATCGGAGCGTGGAGTGACGTGTGGGCACTTCTACGACGCAAGGTGGCAACCTTGGGTTGCATGCGCGATGCGGTGACGGTGGGTGACGCGCGCATCACCGCGCATCACCGCAGCGATTTTTTTCTTGACACTCCTTGGCGCAGATTCTATACATGCACTTAAGCTGTGTCGGGCTCAACCCGCGCAGATTGAATGGAGAATAGCGAAATGGCAAAAGCAACGAAGAAGCCCGCCAAGAAGGCCGCGAAGAAGAAGAAGAAGTAACTTCTTCCGGATCTTGGACGAAAGGGGACGGATTCCGTCCCCTTTTGTTTTTGGCGCCGGGGCGCGGCAACGATGCTCATGCGGCGCGAGGCACTTTTCCATGGCCGAGCTGCTTCCCATTCACCCCATTCATCCGCAGCCTGAGCGGGTCGCGCAAGTCTGCGCCGTACTCGCCGCGCATGGAGTGGTGGGGCTGCCCACCGACACCGTCTACGGCCTCGCGGCCAACCCGTGGGATTTGGCGGCCGTCGAGCAGGTCTATCGCGTCAAGGGCAGGGCGTATGATAAGCCGCTCTCGCTGTTGGTTGCCGATCTCAACCAAGCAGAGGAACTGGCCGCCCGTCTTGATCCAATGTTTTACAAGTTGGCGGCGGCGTTTTGGCCCGGGCCCCTGACACTGATCGTGAAAGCGGGTGCGCGCCTGCCGCTGACCGTGACCGCCCAGACCGGGAACGTTGCGCTCCGGCAACCTCTGGCGCCAATCGCCATCGCGGTGATTCTCGAGGCGGGCCACCCTCTCACCGCCACCAGCGCCAATCGCAGCGGCGCGCCAGAGTGCCTGTCGGCGGCGGAAGTTGAGCGGCAGTTGGGCTCACAGCTCCCGCTCATCGTTGACGGCGGAGCCGCAGCCTCGCCCTTGCCCAGTTCCCTGGTTGATCTCACGCGGCGTCCGCCTCGTCTCTTGCGCGAAGGTGCGATTTCGGCAGCCACCCTGCAGCCATTTCTGGCCGAGGTATCCTGAGCGGGTCGGCGACCGCCGCCCGAGCGTCTCGATGAGAACCGTCCTGCTGATCCCGCTTCTGGTGACCCTCGCGGCCGTGGCGTATCTCGGCTGGCTGTTCTACGCGATTCAGCATCAGGCGAACCTGAACGAAGCGCGGCCCGCGCCGGCGGTGGTGGTGTTCGGTGCGGCGGAGTATCGCGGTCGCCCATCGGAGGTGCTGCGCGGCCGGCTCGACCAGGCGCTGGCGTTGTATCGCCGCCATTTCGCGCCGCGCATCATCACCACCGGTGGTTCTGGCGGTGAAGCCGGGTTCACCGAAGCCGGCGTTTCCGAGCGCTACCTGCTGGCGCATGGCGTTCCGCCGTCCGACATCATCATCGAGCCGACGGGCACATCCACCGACGATTCGGTGCAGCGGGTGACGGCATTGCTGCGTTTACTGCAGGCTCATGAAGTGCTGGTGGTCAGCGACGGATACCACATATTCCGAATCAAAAGGATGTTTGCCGCGCGGGGCATCACTGCCTACGGCGCTCCGCGCCCACCGGGGCCGGCTTCCGACCGGTTCCAGCGCGCCTGGCTCACCCTGCGTCAGACCGTGGGCTATACGCTGTGGCAACTCGGGTTCTCGGAGTAATGCGTCGGCGCCGCCGGGCGACCACAGCGGACGGTCATAGTCCGACAGATAGGAACGCCGGCGCCTGATTACCGGCTCCTGATCCGGGAGCATCCGAGCGCCGCCGGGCGGTGTTTATTTGTTTGACCGTTTCGCAACCACGCCTGTATTGTCATAAAGTCGCCCGCGCAAGTGGGCCACTTTGTTTATGACACCCAAAGAACCTGGTGGATTGTTGGGTGCGCCCGGGCGAGTGCTTCGGTCCTGCGTTTAGAAGGGCCGTACCGCTTCCTCGCGGCGTACCCGGTGACGCCTGATCGTGAGGAAGCTATGCTGGGTTTCCGTACTCCAGCTCTTGTGTCTGGATGGCGAGTGCTTCGCTGTCTGGCCCTAGTGTTGGTCCTGCCATGCTTTGCGGCGGCGCAGGACAATATCCTGCCGCACTCCAACCGTTATTGGCTGTCCGGACAGTGGAACGTCATTGGCCAGGGGCACTGGCGGTTTCATTCCCCGTACGCCGGCGCCAACAGTTTTCCGGACCGCCGCGAGTTCGACGTTTCCAGCGTTGAGACCCTGTATAGCGGTGTTCGCTTGGCGCCGAATACGGAGTTGCTGTTCGATGTCGAGTCTGCCGGCGGCAAGGGCATCGGTCAGGCCCTTGGGTTGGCCGGCTACACCAACCTCGACGTGGTGCGCAACCCCGAGCTGGGGGCTGCGCCCTATGTGGCGCGCCTGCTCATCCATCAAACGGTGGCCTTGGGCGATGCGCGGGAAGATCAGGACGCCGGCTTTCTCGGCTTCGCCCGGAGCCGCCCCACGCGGCGATTGGAGTTCTACGCCGGGCGGTTCAGCGTTGTGGACTTCCTCGATCTCAACGTCGCTGGCAGTGACAGCCACCTGCAGTTCGCCAATTGGACGGTGGATAACAACGGTGCCTTTGACTACGCCGCTGATACCCGCGGATACACCTACGGGGTGGAAGCGGAATATGATGACCCGGTCTGGTCTGTGAAGTTTGTCGAAGCGTTGATGCCGAAGGTGGCGAACGGCATTGATTTTGACCTTCAGCTCTCCAAAGCTCGCGCCGAGAATCTCGAAGTGGGCTGGCGCTACGCCCGCCACCGGCAGGGCATGTTGCGCTTCCTCGCCTACCGTAATCACGGCCGCATGGGAAGCTACGCCGAAGCGCTGGCAGCCGTGGCGGCCGGGCGCGAGATGGTGCCGGACGTTACCGCTCACCGTCATCCCGGCAGCATCAAATACGGCTACGGCTTGAACTGGGAACAACAGGGGTTGGGCCCGGTGCGTCTCTTCGCGCGCACGGGATGGAATGAAGGCGCCCATGAAAGTTTTGTTTACACCGAGGTGGACAACACCGTGCAGGCCGGTGGCGATGTGGCCGGCACGGGCTGGGCGCGCGGTCGCGACCGGATGGGCGTGGCCTTCGTCAGCAACGGCATCTCGCAGTTGCACCGCGCCTATCTGGCTGCGGGCGGGCTGGGGTTCCTGCTGGGGGACGGGCGCTTGAACTATGGTCGCGAGAACATCCTCGAGAGCTATTACACTGCCCATGTCTACCGCGGTCTCTTCTTGTCGGCCGATGTACAGGTGATCGGCCGGCCGGGTTACAACCGCGACCGTGGCCCACTGCTGGTGCCCGCCGCACGCCTGCATCTGGACTTCTAGACCGCCGCTACGTAGGACCACGCCATGACCCACGCAGCCTCCAAAACGCACCCCAAATATGTTCCGCGGCGGAAGCGCAGCTTCTTCGGGCTGCGTTCACGGTTGCTGCTGTTTCTGGCGGTCTTCGGCCCCGGATTCATCACTGCCAACGTGGACAATGACCCGGGCGGCATCCTCACCTACTCGCAGGCCGGTGCGAAGTTCGGTTACCTGCTGCTCTGGACGCTGGTGCCGACCACGGTCGCCCTGATCGTGATCCAGGAGATGTCGGCGCGCATGGGGGCGGTGACGGGCAAGGGACTCTCGGACCTGATCCGGGAGGAATTCGGTTTGCGCTGGACCTTTTTTGCCATGCTGGTGCTGGGCGCGGCAGATTTCGGCAACATCGCCGCCGAATTCGCCGGCCTGGCCTCCGGAATGGGCGTCTTTGGCGTCACCAAATTCATCGCCGTGCCCCTGGGGGCGCTGCTCATCTGGCTGGTGGTCGTGCGCGGGACCTATCGCCCGGTGGAGCGCATCCTGATCGCGTTCTCCTTCATTTACTTCACCTACGCCGCGTCCGCGTATTTGGCGCATCCCGACTGGCACCAGGCCATGCATGACACGCTGGTCCCCAACTTCAGCACCAAACGCGACTATCTGCTGCTGGTGATCGGCTTGGTGGGCACCACCATCGCGCCCTGGATGCAGTTTTATCTGCAGGCTTCGGTGGCGGAGAAGGGGATCGGGAAGAAGGAATATTCCCTCTGCCGTCTGGACGTCATCGTCGGCTGCCTGATCACGGATATCGTGGCGTTTTTCATCGTGGTGGCGTGCGCCGCGACCCTGCACAAGGCGGGCGTGACGGATATCACCGACCCCGGCCAGGCAGCAAACGCTCTCCGGCCCCTGGCGGGACACTATGCCGCCGTGCTCTTCGCTATCGGGCTGGTCAATGCCGCACTGCTCTCCGCCGCCATTCTTCCCCTGGCGACCGCCTACAACATCTGTGAAGGGTTGGGCTTTGAATCCGGGGTCAACAAGAAATTCTCCGAGGCGCCGGCGTTCTATTGGCTCTACACGGCGCTGATCGCCTTCGGGGCCGGCTTCGTGCTGATCCCACGCCTGCCGCTCATCAAGATCATCATCCTGTCGCAGGTGGCGAACGGCATCCTGTTGCCGTTCGTCCTCACCTTCATGCTGATCCTGATCAACCGCAAGGACGTGATGGGGGAGTACTGCAACTCGCGGCTGGGCAACATCATCGCCTGGGGCACCAGTGGGGTCATGATCGTGCTGACCCTGCTCATGGTCTTTACGTCCTGAAATTGGGCCGCCGGATTCGGCGCCCAAAGGTTTGGTTGTAACCGAAAAGGGTCAGGGCACGTCCAACAGGCGGAAATCAAGGCCATCCCGCCGGAAGTGTGCGCTGGCCCCGGACGCCCAAGAAGGGTACGGAGGGGGTGCGGAGGCGGAAGGCCAGCCGCACCCCTAAGTCCTTTGAACATGCGACATCGGCTCTGCTTTGAACCTGGGCTCGTCCTGACGGCACTCGCCCTGAGCGGGTGCCTGGCCGGAGGGGCGGGTGCGCAGGTGGCGCCGGCCGGCCCACCGGCCGCCCCGAGTGCGCCAAGCGCCGCTCAACCGGGCACCGTCCCGGGACCGGTCATCGACTTGGACCAGGCGATACGCCTGGCGCTGGCCCACAATCCCACCTTGCAGGCGGCGCGCTCGCAGATCCTGCAGAGCCGGGCGCAGGAGATTACCGCGGCGATCCGCCCCAACCCGGTGCTCACTTGGGACGCGCTTTTTATTCCGCTCTTCAGCCCGCATTCCTTGACCGCCACCACCTTGAATACGGTCAGCGAGTTTGACTTGGCGGTGAGCAACACGATCGAACGTGGCCACAAGCGCCAGCGGCGGGTGGAGGCGGCGCGCGATCAGACCAGCGTCACCGCGGCACAGGTGGACGACAACGCGCGCTCGCTCACCGCCAACGTCGCGCAGCAGTTTGTCCTGGCCCTGCTGGCCCAGGCGAACCTGGCCGCGGCCCAGGCCGACCTGCAGGATTTCCAGCAGAGCGTCGATGTCAACCAGCAGCGTTTCCGGGCCGGCGATATCAGCGAAGGCGACTTCCTCAAGATCAGACTGCAGCTCCTGCAGTTTCAGAGCGGCGTGTCAGCCGCCCGCCTGGCGCTGGTGCAGGCCCGCGCCTCGCTGCGGCAGTTGCTGGGATTCGATGCGGTGCCGACGAACTTCACCCTGGCAGGCACGCTGCATTTCACGCCGACCGCTTCGCATCTGGACGATCTGGAGGCGGCGGCGCTGCGCAACCGCCCCGACCTGCAGGCGGCCCAGTTGGGCGTGGTCGCGGCCGGCAGTCAGTATCGCCTGGCGCAAGCCAACGGGAAGCGCAACCTGACGCCCACCTTCACCTACAGCCACGTCTCCGGCCTGAGCAACGCCGGCGTGGCCTTCAACATGGAACTGCCGCTCTTTGATCGCAATCAGGGGGAGATCGCGCGCACCCATGTCGCCATCACGCAGGCTGAGGAGCAGCGCCAAGCGGCGCAGGAGCAGGTGCTCACCGATGTGCGCAGCGCCTACGAGGCGGCCCGCACCGGGGAACAGGTGGTCGCTCTCTATCGCGGTGGCTACCTGAGTCAGGCGCGGCAGTCGCGCGACATCAGCGCCTATGCCTACCAGCACGGCGCCGCCAGCCTGCTGGATTTTCTCGATGCCGAGCGCAGCTATCGCGACATCGAGCTGGCCTACCGCCAGGCCCTGGCCGCCTACATGCTGGCCCGCGAGCAGCTCAAACAGTCGGTCGGCAGCCGACAACTTCCATGATCTCCATGCGCCTGCGCTTCTTCTCCTTCATTCTGCCGGCGGCGGCCATCGCGCTGGTCGGCTGCAACGGCGGCGGCAAGGCCGAGCAGATGACCTCGTTCAGCAGCACGCACCCGCATCCGACGCTGTTCACCGTGCCGCAGGAACAGATGAGCCATCTGCAGATCGCCACGGTTGCGTCCTCGCAGATCGCCGAGGTGTTGCGCCTGCCGGGCACGGTGGCCTACAACGCCCTGCGCACCACGCCGGTGATCGCCCCGGTGGGCGGACCGGTCATCCGCATCCTCGCCATGCCCGGTGAGCAGGTGCGGATCGGCCAGCCGCTTCTCTATATCAGCAGCCCGGACTACAACACGCTGCGCAACGGCTACGTCAAGGCGCAGGACGCCTACGAGCTGGCGGATAAGAGCTACCAGCGCAGCCAGGACCTGTACCAGCACCATGCCATTGCGCAACGCGATTTTGAACAGGCAGCCTCGGTCCGCACGCAGGCGGCGGCCGATCTGCGGGCGGCGGAGCAGTCGTTGCGCATCCTGGGGCTGAACCCCAGGACGGCGCTGGCCGGCACGGCCTCCAGCATCCCGCTGTTGGCGCCGATTGCGGGCGAGGTGGTCGAGCGCCTGGTGGCGCCCGGACAGTTGCTGCAAGCCGGCAGCACGCAATGTTTCACCATCTCGGACTTGGGCACCGTCTGGGTGCTGGTCAATATCTTCGAGACGCAGATCGGGAGAGTGCATGTCGGCGACACGGTGACGATCGCGAGCGACGCCTTCAGCGGCCGCCTTCCCGGGCGGGTCTCCTACGTGGCCCCCGGGCTGGACCCTACGACGCGCACCCTGCAGGCGCGCGTCATCGTCCCCAATCCCGGCGACCGGCTCAAGAACAACATGTACGTTACGGTTGATCTGCGCGCCGGGGCGCTAAAACGCGTCTTGATGGTTCCGGATTCCGCCGTCTTGCGGGACAGCGAGAACATGCCCTTCGTCTACCTGATGGTGGGCGACCGGCAGTTCGCGCGCCGCGATCTCCAGGTCGGCTCCAGTCAGGACGGACAGACCCAGGTGCTCGCCGGACTGCAGGTCGGCGACCGCGTCGTGGGGGACGGCAGTCTGTTCTTGCAGTTCGCCAACTCATTGCAGAAGTAGGAACGGGGCGAGGCCCATTCTCGAGACTGGTCGCGCATGATCAATCGCATCGTCCAATTCGCCCTGCGGCAGCGGTTCCTGATCGTGCTGTTCACCGTTTTCCTGGTGGCCGGCGGAGTGATCTCACTCGAGCACATGCCGGTCGACGCCTACCCGGACCTGGCACCCCCCATGGTGGAGGTGATCACCCAGTGGCCGGGCCACGCAGCGGAGGAGGTGGAGCGGCTGGTGACGTTGCCGATCGAGCTGCAGATGAACGGCATGCCCGGCCTGGTGGTGATGCGTTCGATCTCGCTCTACGGGCTCTCCGACGTCCGCCTGACCTTTGCCGACAATACCGACAACTCGGCCGTGCGCGAGGTGGCCTTCCGGCGCCTGAGCGGCGCGACGTTGCCGACCGGCGTGATGCCGAGCCTCTCGCCGCTCTCCAGCCCCAGCGGCCTCGTCTACCGCTATGTGATCCAGAGCCCGGACCGCTCTCCGCAGCAACTCAAGACGATCGAAGACTGGGTGCTGCAGCGCGGCTACAAGGCGGTCCCCGGCGTTGCCGACGACTCCGGGTTCGGCGGCACGGTGATGCAGTACCAGGTGCTGCTCGACCCGGCCCGCATCTACGGCTACCACCTCAGTGTTCCGCAGGTCATCAGCGCCCTGGCGGCCAACAACTCGAACGCCGGCGGTGGGTTCTACTCGAAAGGCGGCCAGTTCTTTTACGTGCGCGGCCTGGGCCTGGTCCGCGACACGCACGACATCGAGAACGTCGTGGTGGGCAGCAACAACGGCGCGCCGGTGCGCGTGGCGGACATCGGCCAGGTGGTGATCGGGCACGCCCCGCGGTTGGGCGAGTTCGGCTACCAGAAACAGGACGACGCGGTCGAGGGCGTCATCCTGATGCGCCGCGGGGAACAGACCCAGAACGTGCTGAAGCGCGTCGAGGCGGAAACCGCCACCCTCAATCGTTCGGTACTGCCCCCGGACGTGAAGGTGGTCCCCTACTACGACCGCAGCGACCTGGTGGCGTTGACCATCCACACGGTGGAAGGCAACCTGTTGCGCGGCATGATCCTGGTGCTGATCGTGCTCATCTTCTTCCTGGTGAGCGCACGGGCGGCGGTGATCGTCGCCCTGACCATTCCGCTGTCCCTGCTGTTCTCCGCCATCTGCCTGCACGCCCAGGGCGTGGCCGCCAACCTGCTCTCCATCGGGGCCATCGACTTCGGCATCATCATCGACGGCACCGTGGTGATGATGGAAAACATCTACCGCGAGATGGCGGCCCAGGAAGGGCAGCCCTACAAGCTGCACGAGCTGATCCTGAACGCCGCGCGCGACGTGGATCGCCCCATCTTCTACTCCGTGGCGGTCATCATCGCCGGTTACCTGCCGATCTACGCGCTCTCCGGGCCGGCCGGGCTGCTCTTCCACCCCATGGCGGACACCATGCTGTACGCCCTGGTGGGTTCCCTGATCCTCACCCTGACCCTGATCCCGGTGCTCGCCTCCTACTGGTTCACCAAGGGCGTCAAGGAGAAGCGCAACCGCGGCTACGAGGCGGTGCGCGACTTCTACGGCCGCCTCTTGAAGTCGTGCCTCGACCACCCCCGGCTGACCGTGTTGCTGACCGTGGTCATCTTCGGGTTGACGCTGCTGATGGTCCCCTTCATCGGCGGCGAGTTCATGCCGCACCTCGACGAGGGGGCGTTGTGGGTGCGCGCCACCATGCCGTACACCATCTCCTTCGACGAGGCCAGCCGCATCGCCCCCCAGGTACGCAGCCTGCTGATGAGCTACCCGCAGGTCACCGAGGTGGGCTCGGAACTGGGTCGCCCCGACGATGGCACCGACCCCACCGGGTTCTTTAATTGCGAGTTCTACGTGGGGCTGAAGCCCTACGACGACGCGGTGTGGCGCACCAGCCCGCAGCACACCAAGGCGGCCATGATCGCCGATCTGCGTCACAAGCTCGCGGTCTACCCCGGCATCGTCTTCAACTACACCCAGCCGGCCGAGGATGCGGTCGATGAGGCCCTGACCGGGTTGAAGAGCGCGCTTGCCGTCAAAATCTTCGGCCCCGACCTGCACGTGCTGCAGAACAAGGCGCAGCAGGTCAAGGACGTGCTCAGCCGCGTACCGGGCTTTACCGACCTGACCGTGGTACGCGAACTGGGCCAGCCCAGCCTGGTCATCGACGTCAACCGCGACGCTGTGGCGCGCTACGGCATCAACGTGGCCGACGTGGAGGCCGTCATCCAGGCGGCGGTGGGCGGCCAGGCGGCCACCCAGGTCATCCAGGGAGAGAAGACCTTCGACCTGGTGGTGCGCATGGCGGAGCAATACCGCTCCGACCCCACCCAGATCGGCAACCTGCTGGTTGCCACCCCGGCCGGCCAACAGGTGCCCATCCGCGAGCTGGCCAACATCCGCCAGGAAAACGGCGCCTCGTTCATCTACCGCGAGGACAACGAGCGCTATACCGGGGTGCAGTACAGCGTCGACGGTCGCGATCTGGCCACCGCCGTACGCGACGCGCAACGGGCGGTCGCCCAGCAGGTCGTGCTGCCCAGCGGCTATCGCCTCACCTGGGGCGGCGAGTACAGCGAGCTGCTGGCGGCCAAGGCGCAGTTGATCGTCATCGGACCGTTAGCCATTCTGACCGTGTTCCTGATCCTGTTTGCCCTCTATGACAACTTCAAGTTCCCGGTGGCCATTGTTTTCGGGGTGGTGCTCACCGAGCCGGTGGGAGCACTTCTGGCTTTAAAGCTGACGGGAACCCCGTTCAGCGTCTCCTCCGTGCTCGGACTCCTTGCCCTTATGGGTGTCTCGGTGGAGATGGCGGTGATCCTGTACTCCTACGTGAACAAGTTGCGGCTGCAAGGCCAGGAGATCGGACCCGCGGTCTACGACGCGGCGCTGCTGCGGCTACGCCCCATCATGATGACCGCCCTGGTCGCCTGCCTGGGTCTGTTGCCGGCCGCGCTCTCCACCGGCATCGGCTCCGATACCCAGCGTCCCTTCGCCCTGGTCATCGTCGCGGGCTTGGTGTCGCGCCTGCTGCTGGGCTTCTTCGTCAACCCGGTGATTTATTCGCTGGTCGCCCGCCCGGGGGACACGCTGAAAGTCTGAACCGGGGCTTCTCAGCCGGCCGCTTTCTTCCAGCGCTGCACCGTCGGCGCGGCGATCCGGGTCTCGCCGGGATTGAAGACGCCCTGCTCGAACTCGAGCTGCTGGGTCTGCAGCCAGGCCTGCGCCAGGCGCGCCAACACGAACTCCCCCCGGCCGTGGATGACCCGCAGACCGCGATGACCACGGCGGGCGCGCAGCAGCGCTTCCTGCAGCAGGAACCCCACCCGGCCGGGATCGGGCCGCGTGCCGTGCAGGTCAAGGTCCTCGTAGGCGGCCATGGCGCATTGTAGGGCGGACAAAGCGCCGCGTGCCTCATCACTTTCCACTTTCCACTTTCCACTCTGGTTCGGGGCCGGAACGGGAAGCCGGCGAGCGTCTGGAGGCTGCACCTGCGTCTACACTGGTACGGTTCAGGAGAGCTGCTTATGCTGCGTGCTTCGCTCCTCGTCCTTGCCGCATCGCTCGCCGTCGCCCAGTCACCAGTCCACCTTGCGGTGGGACCGACGACGGTGGCGTGGGGCTATTACTGGTCGCAGGCCAAGCCGGTGCTGCGCGTCCCCGCCGGCGCAACCGTGGTCGTCGAGACCCTGATTACCAACAGCCCCAAGGGGCTGGAGGGCGCGGGCCTCGCGCCGGCCCGGGTCGAGCCGGAGTTGCGCGCCGTCTACGATCAGGTCACCGATAAAGGGCCCGGAGGCCACATCCTGACCGGCCCCATTTTCGTCGAGGGCGCGGAACCCGGCGATACGCTGGTGGTCCACATCGAGAAGATCGAGCCGCGCATCGACTATGCCTACAACGCCTTTGGCGTGGGCCGTGGTTTCCTGACCCATGACTATCCATACGGCACCATGCGCATCATTCCGTTGGACTGGAAGCGGGGGGTGGCGGAGTTCGCCCCCGGCATCGAGGTGCCGCTGCGGCCCTTCTTCGGCAGCATCGGCGACGCGCCGCCGCCCTCGGCGGGACGCTACAGCTCCGTTCCACCGTGGATGCACGGCGGCAACATGGACAACCGCGAGCTGGTGGCGGGCAGCACGCTGTATCTCCCGGTCTTTGCGCCGGGCGCGTTGCTTGAGATCGGGGACGGTCACGCCGCCCAAGGGGACGGCGAGATTGACATCACGGCCCTTGAAACCTCACTGCGCGGGACCTTCCGCCTTGAGCTGCTGAAACACACCGAGCAGCGCTGGCCGCGGGCCGAGACCCCGACCGACTACATCAGCATGGGCTTCGACGACGATCTCGGGCGGGCTACCCGCTACGCCGCCGAAGAGATGATCGACTTCCTGGTCGCCACCAAGCACCTCTCCCGCACCGACGCCTACATGCTCTGCAGCGTGGCCGGCAACCTGCACATCACGCAACTGGTCGACACCCACGTCGGCGTCCACATGATGCTGCCGAAGGCGTTGTTTAAAGAACGGTAGGGGGTCGGGGTGGGGAGAGTCGGACAGGAACGGTTGTTGGTTGTTAGTTGTTGGATTTTAGAGCCCCGCCCATTAGCGTTGTGGTTTGGCACACCGTGTGCCGTGTAGGACAGGCACGCTGCCTGTCCCGGGTGGCACTCAGCTCGCCGGCGTTTGTGTTGCCGACAACCGACAACCGACAACCGAAAACCGTTAAGCGTTTGCCGCATGCAGGAAGCTGGCCAGGTCGGCCTCGTTGACCGCCGGTTCGCCGGGGGCGACGTTGTCGAGCTTGCCGTCGCGCAGCCAGCGTTCCAGTTCGTCGACCAAACCGAAGAGGTGGTCGAAGGAATCGACGATAAACAGCAGCGGCTGGTAGTGGTTGATCTCGAAGGACTGGTTGATGGCCCACTCCAGTTGAATCGGGAAGCGCTGCACGGCGGGCGACTCCAGGCTGTGTTCGAGTTCCCCGTAGCTGCTGAGCAGGCCGCTGCCGTAGGCGCGCAGTCCGGCCAGGCCGGGCGCGGGGCCGGAGCGCATCAGGCCGAACTCCACCGTAAACCAGAAGAAGCGGGCCATGGCCTGGATGATGCTGGTCAGGCGGCGCACCTGCTCGTGCTCGTCCTTGATGCCGCCGACGAGCTCGGCTGCGGTGTGGGCGCACTCGCCGAAGCGCACCAGGGTCTCGGCGAAGGCCTTGTCGGTATGCATCGGGACGTGGCCGGCGATGTCGTGGAAGATGTCCGGTTCGGGCAGGTAGTCGAGTTTGTCGGCGCGCCGGATGGTCACCGTGGTGGGGAACTGGCGGTTGCGCAGGCAGTCGAAAAAGATGAACGACGGGATGTAGCCGCTGACCGGCTTGGCCTGAAAGCCGGTGAGCGGGGAGAGGAACTTGTTGACGTCCTCCAGCCGCGGCACCCGGTCGGCGTCAAGGCAGAGCGACTGCATGCCCTTCAGGAACCAGGGGTTGGCGTAGCGCTCCCAGCGCGGCACCATGCGGGCGAAGAGGCGGCGCCACGCCTCGTGGTTCTGCTCGCTGTAGAGCGCGTATGGCTGCTCGATGAAGAGGCGGTGATCGCGCTGCGCCTGCTCGATGAAGGGCGCCTCGGTGGTGGTCATGCCGGGAGGCGGCGCGACCGGCGGCACCGTGTCGGACTGCAGCATGCGAAAAGACCCCTGGTGCGTTTGTACCGCGCCGCCGGAGCAGGCGCAAGCCGCAGCCGATGGCCGACCGGTCGGGAAGAGGCGGGGCGGCGGGGGTACGGGCCGCAGCCGGAAGGCTGAAGGGCGCAGGGTGCGGATACGGGGCGACGTCCACGTCGCAGTTTTGACCCCTACCCACCAACCCCTGCCGTCTTCCAGTACGATACCCGTCATGCGTACTCCGTTTCGTCTCGTCCTGCTGTGTGCCGTGCTGGCGGTGGTGGCCCCGGCGCAGATCCGTCTGGCGCCGATGTTTCGCGATCACGCCGTGCTGCAGCGCGGGATGCCGTTGCCCATCTGGGGCGAAGCGCCCGCCGGAGCCGTGCTGCGCGTGCAGTTGGGCACGTCCCACACGCAGGTACGGACGGGCGCCGACGGGCGTTGGCGTGCCGTGCTGCCCGCCCGGCCGGCCGGCGGCCCCTGGACGCTGACCGTCAGCGGCGGGGGCGCCTCCACGACCGCCACCGACCTCCTGATCGGCGAGGTCTGGCTCTGTTCCGGGCAGTCGAACATGGAACTCCCGTTGCCCCTCGCGAACCACGGGGCGGAGGAGGTGGCGGCCGCCAACGACCCCGAGATGCGCCTGCTGCGGGTGCCGCACCGCGTGGCGGACCAGCCGCAGCACGACTTCGACGCCGCTTGGGCGGCGGTCACACCCGATGCGGTGCGGGAGTTCTCCGCCGTCGGCTACTTCTTCGGGCGCGAGCTGCGCGGCGCGCTGCACGTGCCGGTCGGGTTGATCGAGAGCGACTGGGGCGGCACCCCCGCGGAGGCCTGGACGCCCTACCCGGTGCTGACCTCGCACGCGTCGCTGCATCCCGTCCTGACCCTGTGGAAGCAGGACCTGGCCGCCTTCGCCGCCAACCCGGACAACCCGAGGTACAAGCAGGAGCCGTGGAATCAGACCTGGCCGGGCGGCAGTTGGACGCCGGCCGGCCTGTATAACGGCATGATCGCGCCGCTCGCCCCCGCCGCCCTGCGCGGCGTCATCTGGTACCAGGGGGAATCGAACGCCGACCGCGCCTTCCAGTACCGCACCCTGTTCCCGGCCATGATCACCGGCTGGCGGCAGGCCTGGGGACGTCCGGTACCGTTCCTGTTCGTGCAGCTTCCGAACTTCGGCGCCGCCGTTCCGCAGCCGGGCGAGAGCCCATGGGCGGAGCTGCGCGAGGCGCAGCTGATGACGCTTCGTTTGCCCGACACCGGCATGGCCATTACGGTCGATTTGGGAGAAGCCAACAACATTCATCCCAAAAACAAGCAGGAGGTCGGCCACCGCCTGGCGCTTGCGGCGCTGGCGCACGCGTATGGTCGCGGCGGCACCGCCATCGGCCCGCTCTACGTCGGCATGCGGCGCCTGCCGACCGGCATCCGGGTGCGCTTCGCGCACGTCGGGCCCGGCCTGGTGGCGGAGGGGAATGCGCCGCTGCGCGGCTTTGCCGTGGCCGGGGCCGACCACAAGTTTGTCTGGGCGCAGGCGCGCATCGTGGGCGATGCGGTGGTGGTCTCCGCGGCGGAGGTGCGGCATCCGGTGGCGGTGCGCTACGACTGGGCCGACAACCCGGACGGCAACCTGTTCAGCCGCGACGGCCTGCCCGCCTCTCCCTTCCGCACCGATGCCTGGCCGGGCATCACGGCGAAGGCCGGCAAGTAGACGTCGTCTTCGGCTTTCCGCTTGCGGCCTTTGGAAGCAGTGGGGCCAGCAGGAGTCGAACCTGCACGCGACGGATTATGAGTCCGCTGCTCTAACCATTGAGCTATGGCCCCGAAAAGACGCTAAATCACTGCACCACAAGGACTTGACCAGCAGCAGAAGACTGCAAGCCGGAGGGCTCGAAACCTTCGGTGGCTGTTCTGGTGGCTGTTGGCATCGCCGGGATGCTCCCCAGCCGCTCCACTGCCGCCAACTGGTGATCCGGCGCGAGATGGCTGTAGCGGCACGTCATGGCTATGGTCTTGTGACCCATCAATTCTTGCACCTCTCGCAGGCCAACACCAGCCATGGTTAGCCGGCTGGCAAAAGTGTGCCGGAGGCAGTTGCAGGTAAGTAAACTTAACGGAAGGTTTTTACAAAGCCCAGCGCTTACCCACCTTGGCGATGGGAACCATCCAAAGTGTCCAGCCAATTAAATTAATCTTCGAATCCTCCCCCCACCCCGGGACATCTTCTACACCGGGCATTGCGCTGTGCGGAAATAGGAGGCAGGTCACCGTCGATATAGGGATAAGGGCCGGTCTCGAAGAACCTGGCCTGGAGGGCCAGCCCGGGGACGACTTGGGCGGTGTCAAAGCTGATTTACCGGTAGTTGAGGGTTTCCATTTTCAGGGCTGGGCACCCGACCAGCGTTCACAATCATTCGGTCGGCTATTCCAGCCATTTAGCATATGCGCGGATGTCGATCATGGGGACGGTGGCCACACTCTGTAGCCGCGCAATCAATTCGAAGAGAAACGCTGTAGCCGGCTTACCTTCGGGCTGGACCGAAAAAAAATTGTCGACTCCACGCCAAAATATGCCGTGTGCAGCAACGCATCCTAAATCGAGGCGGCTCTCTAATGTGCTGCCGCGAAGTGCATCGATGAGCGACACGCCAAGCGGAGGGCTCCAATCACTATCAAATGACAAGAAGCCTCCCAGAATGTCGCGTGGAACCTTGGCCGGATACTCACCACCAGCGTGTGGAATTGGAAGGCTTGTTCGATGCAGTCTGCGCACGCTCGCCACTTTGTCTTGTGCATATTTCACCAGGCTCGCGTTGATGGTCTGCTTGGCCTCGAACGCGGCATAAACGCTTTCAGCGGGGACAATGCTTTGGCCATTGTATCTGAAGATAAAAGGTGAGTATTGACGGTCGAACACGAGGACATCGATCTGCTCGCTAAAGGCTCCGGTGCTGTCCACAACGAAAGCTTTAGCGGCTTGATACCGCTGAGGAAGGTAGGTCTTCAGAAGATCCAGCCACACCTCTTCGCTCGCGTCGCCTTTTGCTACAGGATGCCCCATGGCGTTGCGGGCGATTGAAAGCCGCCCCTCAATGTCATCATGAAGCCCGGCCAATAATTTCGCCAGCGACCAGTCATTCATTTTTGCCTCCGTTACGACAATGGGAAATAGTCGCCAAGAATTTCGCGCCAGATGCTGAGCGCATCACCTTGCCTGCCAGTTTCTTGTGCGCGCGTCGCCAACGCCGCTTTGCGCTGAGCTTCCTGAAGAGCCTTTTGGGCAGCCGCGACGAGATCGGGAGTCATTTGATCGGACACCGGCGGCCCGAGCCCTGCTGGATCTGGCCAGGTACGATTGACGTTAGCTTCCATGACCGCAAAGCAATTGCGGATCTCGTCCGGGTAGGTCGAGAATGGGGACTCGATCAGCTCCTCAGCGATAACTTCGATTAGGAATGAAGGCTTGATGGGCTTGCCATTGGCCCGGTTCCAGCCTTTGATCATTTTGACGAGAGGAACCCAAGCGCCATTCAATTCCTTATTCTTAGCGGTTGCCTGCGCTTGATGCTTTTCCGGATTCGTCTTGATCCACGTCCCCGTCACTTTGTCTGGAATCTCATATTCATGATTCCCGGATTTAAACGCGGGGACTGCATCGATACTCAGGACCTTCCCGTCATGATTCTCCGGATAATAGCTTTTCTCGAATATGACCGTAACCGCTCGCCGACAGATTTCGATTTGATCCGACTCTGTGAATTGTTTCTTGAGGCATGCCTCGAAGGCACGGAGCATCTCGATGGGGGTTTTATCGCGGCGCCATTTTTCCTTTTGCCCTAGGACGAAAAATACATCTACATCTTTCAGCGGCTTCGTTTTTGTGTGCCGCCCGTAAGAGCCCGACAGGAAATCAGTCTCGATATCGAAGCCACCCCGAATGCACTCGCGCACGTTGGTCTGTCGCATAGATGCATCTTGACGTTCTGTCTCACTAAGCTCCAGCCGTTTTCTGAACTTCTCAAATGCCTCTGTTGTTGTTAACATGCAATTATCTCCAGTAGGTTGCGCCGGCGGTCATATGACCAGTGGCAATGACGGTGCCGGAATGACGCGCCGCAAGCGATCCTGTCGAAAGAAATGTGCAGTCCGTGAAGCCCGATACGCTGGCAGCTCCTGGATCCGTACAGAGAAGGATGCGATATTTGCAATCAAGCGATGGGCGCGCCGCCTTGACGATCAGTTGCCGAAGGTACGCTTTGTCGAGCCACATATCGTCATCTACGCCCGAGCCCGTATAGCGGACCGGCAGATCCCATCGTGCCGAGGCCTCCGATGCGCCTGGCCTGAAGAACTCGACGACAACCTTGTTCAGATGGCCCGATCCCAGCCAAACCCTGATCCCGCGTTCAATGGTAGGCCACTCCTGCATTAACGCGTTCGGGTCAAGCCCATACTCGCGAATAACTTCTCGCAGCGTGTTCCGGAGATTGTCGCTCAGGAACACAATGCTGTGAGTCTGAGCAAAGGCTCGTGCGTAGGCATACGCCTGGGTCGCCATTACAGTTCCCCTCCAAAATTCCAATCGACAACGATTTCGCTACTGGCCTTTGCCGCAGCTTGCTCTTCGTCGGCGCGGTCTGCTTCATCGACATCGAATATTTTGATACGCGGCGATGTCTTCGAAAGCGACCCTTTTACCCAAGCCATATTCTCCGAATCGCACGGCACGTGCATCGTCCAGTCCCCGGCCGTAGGGTTCCAGGTGAGGGGATCCACTGCGCTGCCTTCCTCAACGGCTTCCATGCCATACCGGCAATAGATTCGCAGTTGCGCGCCGACACCTTCGAGGATGATGGCTCGGGCCGCCGGGTGCTCATCGGCAATGATCGACGCCATGACGCCTGCAGCCGCATTGAGTTGGTGGACATCTTTTGATCCTTGGCCCGTTGCAAGATCGATGATGCTCTGCCAGGTCTCACTGGCGGAGTGGTGCGGGATTGAACTTATGTCGCGACGGACTCTCATTCTGCAAGCTCCTTCTGTGTTGTCAACGCGCGGTGGAACGCGGACTCGATTTGCGCCGCGGTCAGCTTTCCGGGGTCCTTGGCCGTCTCTACGTCCGACGCCATGGCCACGAAAATCTCTTTTCGAATGCGCCGGCCATCAAGCCCATCGCAGGCCTTTGCAAGGCGCGTGATATTGGCCTCAATCGCGCGCACGCCATTCCAGACAGACCCGATGGCCTTGATCGTGTCCAGGATGATCTCGCGCCGGGCCGCATCGTTCGGAAGGCCAATATTCTCGATGTGGTCCGCCCGGGAAATTACCGCCTGATCCAATGCCTTCGGAAAATTCGTAGTTCCGATCAATAGAACATTTCTGTGATCGCGGGTCAGCCTGTCCATGCCCGCCAGTACGGCATCGGTTGCGCGATGCACGTCAATCGGGTTGGCTTCCAAGCTGAGTTTATGGCGGGACACGGCGAGCGTCTCCAACTCGTCGAGCAGGACAATGGCGACGCCGCCCATCGCCAGCTCAGGGATGGTGTGCTCAAACAGTTTTGCTACCGCCTGTTGGCTGTGGCCGAGTGCCGAGCTGGTTAATGCATGCGGATCGATCTCGACGTACGTTGTCTTGGCATGCGGAAGCCGATGAGCGACTTGGTTGGCGAGGCCGCGGCTCAACGTGGTTTTTCCGGTCCCTGGCACGCCCATAAGGAGGATGAGGCCGTGCAACGGTGCCGCCTCGAAGGAGAGCTGTTGCCGTACTGTAAGCGTCAAAAGGGACTGGGCCAGGAGTCGTTCCCGGACGCCGTGCGTCAGCTTGATCGAAGTCCACGCCGACTCGAAGAGGGGATCCGGCAAACGACGGTGGCAAACGACCCCCGCTGCGTTGTTCATGCTCTCGGTCTGTTTCGACATTCTGAACTCTCCCCCGCGTCTATCCGGCCGGCTCAGAAAAACCTGATACCAGCAGGCGATTGGGCTGTCCATTCTCACCCTAGAGTGCTAGTCTTACAGGTGATGGGCTCAACGCCACTGTACCGCCACTACGATCCTCGTGTCAAACGATATTGTTTCACAAGTGAAACGGGAGGCTGCCAATGACGCTTTTGCACCTAGGAGCACGGCTTCGCGAGAAAAGGGGCGCTCGCGGCGTGCGAGACGTCGCCGCTGAAATCGGCATTAGCCCGGCTACGCTGTCGCGGGTTGAGGGGGGTAAGCTTCCTGACCTGAGCACGTTCCGAAAAGTCTGCACTTGGCTGGAAGTCGACCCGGCTGAAATTCTGGAGATGCCGTCAAGCCAGAAAAGTGGCGCCGGCCCCGGTTTCGACGAGCCAATAGTCGCTGCGGTTCATCTCCGAGCGGGCACCGCGCTTTCTCCTGAGGCCGCCAGCGATCTGGCCACTTTGATTCTTGCCGCCCAAAAAGAGCTGGCACGCAGAGTACGGGATGGGCGAGCTGATGTTCCGTCGTGGGTTTAAAACTTGGTCTGAGGAGACCGCCGCTAAATTCAGACGCAAGCTCCAGGTTGCAATGGACGCGCCCTTGGATTCGGCCGCTATTGCCGCATGTCTTAAAGTTCCGATCTTAAGGCCTCGGGACCTTTCGGAAATTCCGACCGACGCTGTCGAACGTCTCGTGTCCATACATCGCGAGGAATGGTCCGCCATCACGGTGACAGACGGTCGCCACAATTTAATCGTGCTGAATTCCGCACATTCGCAAGCGCGGCAAAGCAGCAGTATGGCTCACGAAGTCGCTCATATCATTCTGAACCATGAGCCATCGTTGGTCTTCATAGCGCCAGGAAGCGGCGTAGCGTTGCGGACGCACAACAAGGATCAGGAAGACGAGGCAGGTTGGCTTTCGGGTTGTCTGCTCTTACCGAGGACGGCTCTTCTCAGCATCAGACGCAGACGACTTTCCGATGATCAAGCATGCGCAGAATACCTAGTGAGCACGGCGATGCTCCAGTTCCGCTTTAACTCGACAGGCGTCGATCTCCAACTTCGACGAGGCGCTCAGTATGGTCGCGGTCACTGAGGCGCATGGCTGCTATTGGCTGTTGGGCACCGTTGCCGCGCACCAAGAATCATCGATGCAACGCCCTAGCAACGGCCCGCTCGGCATAATATGCCGGATCGGCCTTGTCATGCCGCCGTTCTGCGAGCGCTTTCTTGACCAACTCAGGCGTCACCCCGCCGCGAAGCTGGTCGCGGACCCAAGCCCAGTCCCGCTCGGATTGACTCAACGGGCCGCCGTCGCGGCGGAGGCCGCTGGACACAGTGCCCGTGCCAGTGGAGAAGCGCTCCCGCCCTGGCACATCAGCAAAATTGGCGAACCCTATTGATCCATGTACAGCATCGGAGAGCCTGCTGCCGTTGACGCTGACCGGTTCCCTGAACTTCTTGTTGTGGAGCCCAGGCAAGCGCAGTACGCGGGCGGCATCGGTAGCGGCGGGATCGCCACCAAATTCACGCGCCATCGTGCGCAACATGGCCTCAGCCTGCTCCAGCGTGAAACCCTCGACCTTCCAGATGACCTGGTGCTTGCTGGGCGACGTGTCAAGAACGTAGTTCGGCTGCGGCAGTCTGTCGCTCTTGAGAACCCGCTCCAACCGCTGGTCGCCGTCTTCGTCAAGGTCCAGGTAGAGGTGACGGATTTCGGCGATATCGGCCTTGGTCCGGCCCTTGGCATCCGGCTTCAGCGTGTTCATCGATACGTAGATGTCGGCGCCGTGGGCGTTCTCGTAGCGCAGGAAGCGCTGGATGCGGGGCGAAGCCGCGCGTCCAGCGCCGACAGCAGCCGCTGGAGAGTGTAGTCCTCAGCACGGTTGCGGATCACGATGGCAATTCGGTCTTGCGGCCGGTAGTTCTCCTTCATGAAGTCCCACGAGGTGACAGGCGCATTGGAATCCATTGTGATGCCTCCTGGTCAGGTGCATTGGTAGAGCGGGTTGAACTGTTGGCGGTCAGAGTCGGCGTCGAATCCGGCCACTTCGACGATTTCGGCGACTCGGCGTCGGCCGCCGGCGCGTTCGACGTGGACGATGATCTGGACCGAGTCGGCGATCTGGCTTTGGAGCGCCCGGTGGGGGATTTCAGTGCGACCTCGAATCAGACGGGCATGAAAAGTTGGGTCAGGCCAAATCGTCACAAGAGCTCCTGCGGATTGCCGAGGCCGTGCTGGACAAGAGCTACGTGGATATCGACGCGCACTTGGCCGCCGCCTATGCCAATAAGCTGCTGGGCGACGCCGGGAGCGAGCAGCTCCATCGCTCGATCGCCCAAGGGTTGTTGGCCTCAATTCTGAAGTCCGGTGATGGTAAAACGGCCGCGACGGCGTGGAAGGTCATCGCGGTGGAGGAGGAGTACGAGATTCTGCGCGCGGGACGACTCCGGCCTTCCAGCCAAGCCGAGACCCCGGCAAATGGTCACTGGTACGACAAGCTGACCGCCTTGGACGCCAAGGACGCGAAGGTCACGTTGTATTTCAATATCGACCTGGTTCACGAACGCGAGATAAAGGCGTTTGGGCTGACGTAACGTGAGCTTGGCGAGAGATGAGCGGATGATTGTGGGGCGTTGCGGGCCACCGGCTGACGCCGGTTCTGTGCGCGCGGGTTCCCGGTTTTCCTGGGGCTGTTCGCCCCAGGCTACGGGCGGGCCGCCCGCTGCGCGGGCTCGGCGAAGTAGGGCATGAGGCGTGGAGCGTAGAGTTTGGGGGGCGACGGGGGGTTTTGTGAGTTCGGACGCGTCACGTTTTGCGCTTCACGTTTAACGCCCACGTTGCGTCGAGACGTGAGGCGTTGTGTTGGTGTTCTCCGACAACCGACAACCGTTGCGGTCCACCGGCTGGCGCCGGTTCGGCGCGCGCGGGCTCCGGAGGGGCAATGCTCTCAGCCCGTTCCCTCACTCAGCGTGCTGAGGTAGCGCTGGTAGACAAACAAGCGGTGGCGCTGCCGGCCAGTGGTTTCCCGGACTATGTCCAAACGCTGGAGGTGGCCCAAGGCTTTGCCCACGGTCGGGGCGGAGAGATTGAGCGCCTTGGCCGCCATCGGAATGGAGGTGATCGGTTTCCGGCGCAGCCAGGAGTGGAGGAGCAGCACCGTTGCGGCAGGACGACCCAGTTCTTCAATCTTGCGGCGATCTTCTTCAACCAAGTCAAGGATGCGGCGGGCCGAGTCGGATGCCTGCTCGGCGGTCTGCTTAACCCCGTCCAGAAAAAACTCGACCCAGCGTTCCCAATCCCCTTCGCTCCGGACGCGATTCAGCAGGTCGTAATAGCTCTGTCGATTAGCCTTGAAATATAAGCTCAGGTACAAGAGGGGCTCCCGCAGCATCCCCGACGTACACAAGAGAAACGTGATCAGGAGGCGACCCAAGCGGCCATTGCCGTCCAGAAACGGGTGGATCGATTCGAACTGGACGTGGACCAGCGCCGCCTTTACCAGGACCGGCATGGATGGATCCGCGGCATGCAGAAACGTCTCCAGCGCTCCCATGCACTCCAGAATCATCTCGGCCGGAGGAGGAACGAAGAGGGCGTTGCCGGGCCGAGTGCCCCCAATCCAGTTCTGACTTCTGCGGAACTCTCCGGGATTCCTCTCGCTCCCGCGTCCCTTCGCCAACAACACGCCGTGGATTTCCTTGATCAAGCGGAGCGAAAGCGGAAACCCTTCTCGAATCCGTCTTAATCCATGATCGAGCGCGGCGACGTAGTTGGAGACCTCGACCACATCGTCGAGCGGGACCCCTGGGGCCTCGTCATCTTCGAAGAGGAGCAGGTCCGAAAGCGAGGACTGGGTGCCCTCGATTTGCGACGAAAGTACGGCCTCTTTGCGGACGTAGTGGTAGATAAAAAGCGAGGGGTCAGGCAGGAGCGTTGTCAGCCCGTCGAGTCGCCCCAGCGCCTGACTCGCATCTTCGAGCAAGGCTTGGACCCGGCTCAGATCGACCGCCGGAGAAGGGGGCAGGGGAGGGGGAACGAACGCCCGCACGGTCTCCCCAGCCGTGGATTGGCTGACGTAACGGCCAAGGCGGCCCGTGAAGGAAGCGGCCAACGAAAAATCCTTTGCTTCGGATGAAGCTAACGAAAGTTTAGCCCATGATCCTTTCGTTGTCTCTCGTGTCTAATTTATCCACCACGAACGAGGCATTTCGCCCCAGGCTACGGGCGGGACGCCCGCTGCGCGGGCTCCGGAGGGCGGGATCGAGTGGGGCCAGGCGGCCGGTGAATCAGGCGGCCAACGAAAAGATGCTTTGCTTCGGATTTGGCTAACGAAAGGTTTGCCCATCATCCTTTCGTTGTCGAGGAAGCTGCCGCGGGGGTGCCGATGCTTGGAGGGCCGTGGGAGCGACGACGCGTACCGTGAGTTCCCACGTTCAATGCTTCACGTTCGTACGTTGCGAGCGGTTTGGGGACAGGGTGCCTGTCCTACACGGCGCACAGCGTGCCAAACCACAACTCCATGGGCTGCGCTCTAAAATCCAACAACTAACAACCAATAACCAACAACCGTTCATGCCGCCGTCCGGCCCGTGGCGTCCGCGTTCTCGTCTTGCCGACAACCGACAACCGATAACCGATCACCCCCAGCCTGTTACCATTCCGGCGTGATGTGGCGAGCTCTTCTATTCTCCGCGGCACTGGCGGTCGGCGTGTCGGCGCAGGCGCCGGTGGTGATTCGTGTGCAAACCGACGCGCCGGGGGCGGCGCTGCCCGCCATCTGGGCCTACGTCGGTCACGATGAACCGAACTACACCTACTTTCCACATGGCGAAAAGCTCCTGAAGGAACTGGCGGCGCTCAGCCCGGTTCCGGTGCATGTGCGGGTGCACAACCTGCTCACCTCGGGAGATGGAACGCCTGCTTTGAAATGGGGCTCGACCGGTGCCTATCGCGAGGATGCCGCAGGGCGGCCGATTTACAACTGGACCATACTCGACCGCATCTTCGACGTCTACGTCGGCCTGAAGATGCGCCCCTTGGTGGAGATCGGCTTCATGCCGGAGGCGCTCTCCGCGCACCCGGAACCGTACCAGCACCAGTTCCCGAAAGGATCCATCTTTACCGGGTGGGCCTATCCGCCACGCGACTACGGCAAATGGGCGAACCTGGTCGAGCACTGGGTACGGCATGACGTGGCGCGCTACGGCGCCGCCACCGTCCGGACCTGGGACTGGGAGGTCTGGAATGAGCCGGACATCGGCTACTGGAAGGGCACCCCGGCGGAGTACTTCAAGCTCTACGACGTGACCGTGGACGCGGTGCGGCGGGCCCTGCCCGGGGCGCGCGTCGGCGGCCCCGACTCGACCGGGCCGGCCAACGCCCACGCCGCCGGGTTCCTACGAAGTTTTCTCGAACATTGCGCGCACGGCACAAATGCCGCCACTGGGGCCACGGGGACCCCGCTCGATTTCGTCTCGTTCCATGCCAAGGGCAGTCCCAGAGTGATCGCCGGCAAACCGGAGATGGGACTGCAACAGCAATTGCGGTCCATCAACGCGGGGATGGAGATCGTCAAATCCTTTCCGGAGTTCCGCCACACGCCGATCATTCTCGGCGAGTCCGACCCGGAGGGCTGCGCCGCCTGCGCCGTGGCGCAACATCCCGAGGACGCCTACCGCAACAGCGAACTCTACGCCAGCTACACCGCCGAGGCGGTGGCCCGCACCTTGGAACTCGCCGCCCGCGACGCCATGCGCGTCCAAGGTGCGGTGACCTGGGCTTTCGAGTTCGAGGGGAACTGCGCCGCCCCGACCGCTCCGCAACCGCCCGCCGGCTGTCTCGACCACCCGTGGTTTGCCGGATACCGCAGTCTCGCCACGCATGGCGTCGACAAGCCCGTGCTCAACGCGTTTCGCATGCTGGGACGGCTGTCGGGAAAGGTGCTGCCGGTCAGCAATCCCGCGGCGCTACCGCTTGATGACGTTCTGGAACACGGCGCTCCCGGCGCCGGGACGCTGAGCGCCATCGCCACACGCGACTGGCATCGCGTCAACGTGATGGTCTGGCGCTACAGCGACGACCCCGGCGTCAGTGCCCCGCTTGCGCTGCAACTGCGACTAGACGGCTTGCCGGCGGGTGTATTGCACGTCCTCCGCTACCGGATCGACGCCACGCACAGCAATTCGTTCACACGGTGGCAAAAGCTGGGATCCCCACCAGCCCCAACGCCGGCGCAGGTCGCGCAGCTCGAAGCGGCGGGCAAGTTGCAGGTGGACGGACCGGAGCGCGACGTGCATGCCACGGCGCACACGCTGCGACTCCCGTTGACGTTGCCGGGCGAGGCGCTGGAACTCGTGGAGGTGGGCTGGTAGAAGGTTGTCGGTTGAACGAAGAGAAGAGTTGTTGGTTTTTGGTTGTTGGATTTTTGATAGCACTTTCGGCCGACGGGCTTGGGCCGGGAGCTGTCAGGTGGGCGTTTAATCGACCCTCGGAGCTCGGCCTCGGTCGGTTGTCGGTTGTCGGTTGAACGAAGCGAAGAGTTGTTAGTTTTTGGTGGTTGGATTTTAGTTGATTGCTCTTTCGGCCGACGGGCTTGGGCCGAGAGCTGTCACGCGGGTCGCGCCATCCCGTTTTTTCGGTCATCGGCCCTCGCCTCGTTTCACTTAGGCAGCGCGAAGGCGACCAGCGCATCGCCCAACTCGGCGCTGAGCTTGCCATGGCCGCCGGAGGCGATGACGACGTACTGTCTGCCGTTCGGGGCGAGGTAAGTCATGGGCGTGGCCGGCGAAGTGAAGGGCAGGGCGCCTGCCCAGAGCAGCTTGCCGGTCTGCGCGTCGAAGGCGCGCAAGAGTTTGTCGGTGGTCGAAGCGTCGAACACCAGGCCGCCGGCGGTAGCCATCGGCCCCGCCATGTTGATGCCTCCCCACGTGGTGGCCTGCGGTTTGGGATACGGCCAGGAGCCGAACGGAGTCTCCCAGCGGATCTTTCCGGTCGCGATCTCGACCGCGGTCAGCGTGCCCCACGGCGGAGGGTTGCAGGGCGTGTGGCTGGGGCTGAGCAGGAATTCGCGGCTGAGTGCGTATGGCGAGCCACGCTGGCCGCCGATCTCGACGTCGGGATGCGCCTTTTCATAGGCCGCGAGGTGGGCGCGCGGCACCAGCCGGATGAGCGCCGCGAGACGGTTGGTGTTGAGAAAAACCAGGCCGTCGGGTGCATCCACGGCGGCGCCGCCCCAGGCGACCCCGCCGATGTGGCCGGGGAAGATCAGGCTGCCGCGCAGGCTGGGCGGGGTGAAGATGCCCTCGGCGCGCAGACCGCTCATGGTCTGGCGGCACCACGCGCGATCACTGGCATTGAGTCCCCAGGCGTCGGCGGCGCTGAGGTGCTGCGGAACGAGCGCCGGCGTGGTGGGAAAGGGCTGGGTCGGCGAGGTCTGCTCGCCGGGAACGTCGCTCTGCGGGACCGGGCGCTCCTCGACCGGGAACAATGGCTTGCCGGTTTCGCGATCCAGGAAATAGAGGTTGCCGGTCTTGTTGGTGGCGAGCACGGCGGGAACGGGGTGGCCGTCGCGGGACACTTCGAGCAACGACGGCTGCGAGGAGACGTCGTAGTCCCAAAGGTCGTGGTGCTCGAACTGGAAGGCCCAGGCGACCTTGCCGGTGGCGGCGTGCAGGGCGACGACAGAGTCGGCGTAGAGGTTGGCGCCCTTGCGCAGACCGCCGTAGTAGTCCGGGCTGGCGCTGCCGGTGGGAACAAACACCAGTCCGCGTGCCGGGTCAACGGAGATGGTGGACCAGGCGTTGGCGGCGCCGGTCTGCGTCGCAGTGTCGCCCTGCCAGGTTTTGCGGGCGGGGTCGGCGGGGTCGCGGGGAATGGGGTCCCACTTCCAGCGCAGCGCCCCGGTGCGGGCGTCGTAGGCGCGCACCACGCCGCTCGGCATATTGACGCGACCGTTGTCGTCAATGGCCGAGCCGACGACAATCGTGTCGCCGATCACGGCCGGCGCCGAGGTCATGTGGTACTCGCCGGGATTCAGCTCGACGATGCCCTGGGAGAGGTCCACGGTGCCGTGATCGCCGAAGTCGGCGACGGGGGCGCCGCTCGCGGCATCGAGCGCGATCAGGCGGGCGTCCAAGGTGGCGACGTAGATGCGCTGCGGACGCACGTGCGTGGGAGCGGCGGGCCAGGCGGAGACGCCGCGGCAGATGAAGCCGTCGCCGTAGTCGCGGGTGCGGTCAATCTTGGGGTCGAACGCCCAGCGGGTGGCGCCGGTGGCGGGGTCGAGCGCCAGCACGCGATCAAACGCGGTGCAGACGAACATGGTGCCGCCCGCCACGATGGGGGTGGCCTCGAAGGCGCTTTTCTTCTCGTAAGGCCACTTCGGGCCGCTGAAGTCGCCGGTATGGACGGTCCACGCAACGGCGAGATGCGTGACGTTGTCGCGGTTGACCTGGGCGAGCGGCGAGAAGCGGGTACCCCCGCCATCATGGCCATAGGCGGGCCATTCGGTCGAGTTCTGGGCGGAGAGCAGGGAAACGCCAGCTAGCAGGCTGAGCAAGAGGACAACGTGCTTCACGGAGGCGATTGTAACGAATCGAGTGTTGGTGTTGGATTAAATCTGTTGTTGAATTTTGAAGGTTGTTAGATTTTGGTTGTTAGATTTTAGGCGTGGAGAGGAACGCCAACTCCTACGATAAAATCCAACAACCAAAATCCAACAGCCTTATGCCGCCGGGACGGCGTGCAGGTACGCCTGTCGCGTTCAGACGGCGGCGGCGCTGCTGGATCCCAAGCGCAGCAGCGCGGTTTCGGCGAGACGCGCCAGCAGTCGGAGCGCCCCGATCTCGACCGGGCTGAAGGTGCCGCCACTGGGGTCGGAGGCGAGCAGGAGGCCATGCCGGCCGGGCATGCGGACGCGGCATGCCGTGATCTCCCCCAGCGCGCCAAAACTTTCCATCCGGCGCCGTTCCCCGGCCAGCACGTCATTGGTGAGGAGCTGGCCGAAGCCCTCCTGCAACACGCCGCGGAGGAAGGGCCCATTGCCGGGCAGCCGTGTTTCCCCGCTGCGATATCCGGTCAGCAGGATATCCCCGCCGGCGCGCAGGGCGAGCCAGCAGCTGACCCGGCGAGCACTGGTCGCGTTGCGCGCCCCAAGCACCAACCGGTCCAAAACCTCTTCCGGCCGTCCGGCATCAAGCAGCGCCTCGGCCACTGCCACCAGTTGCGCGGCGGGGAGAGGTTCGGCCGGCCGCAGCTCGCGCTCCTCGTAGAGCTTGACCAGCAGTTCACGGGCGGAGTGTACCTGGGCCTTCTGGTACACCGTCTTCAGATAATCCTTGACGGTATTGACGCTCAGGTTGAGTTTGCAGGCGATTTCCTTGACCGACTGCGCTTCCAATAATTCGGAGACGATCTGTCTCTCACGCGGCGAAAAGGCGTCCAGCGTGAGCGGCAGCGAGTGGGTGGACATGGGAACCTCCGTGGCACATGGCAAATCCGGGAAGGCCTCCAAGCCGGGTGATCGTCATCGGCAAACACCGCAACGCGCACAAGCAGCGAAACCAATTCCCGGGCGAACCGAGGCACAACCTGCGGCCATTCTGGCGGGATAGCAGGCCGAAACAAGACAAAGATTTCGGCGCAATTTCGCGACAATCTCGTCGCAATGTCTTCGCTTTTAGTTCGCCGCCAGAAGAGGGTGGGGAAGGGATTGTGACTTAAGTTGCAATGGGGCGCGACCAGATCAGGATGGCGGAGAGACAGGGATTCGAACCCTGGATACCCTTTCGGATATACACGCTTTCCAAGCGTGCGCCTTCAGCCACTCGGCCATCTCTCCGCAACCAGCGCAGGTCGGGCAACCCACGGGCTCTCTAGTCTAGCGCACCATGAGGCGGTCCCGGCGCGCGTCAGGCACGCCTAGACGGGAAACGGCTCCCAATTCCGTTTAAGAAGGACACGCTTGTCGTAGCTCTCTGACAAGTGAATCACCCGAAGCGAGGTCGGGGGAACGTCCCGGAAGACCCGGGATGTTCCCCACATCAGGCGGGCCCATTTTTCTTGGACGGGAAATGCTGGCGCTTTCCGTATAAGGAAACAACACGCGGGGCGATTCTCACACTCGTCGCCTGCGCTCATAGCCACGGCCGCTGATTGCTACCCAGCCGCCGTGGCCTCCTCACCCGCCGAGAGGCGGCTCCTGTGGAGCTGAATACATCGGCGCCCAACCCAACAGCGGTCTGCGAAATTCCTGCGGACGGTCCGGTGTCGCCCGACGGGATGGCGCCAAGCGTCGCGTGTCGGGCAGAACTCGAGTACGAAGCAGCGAGCAACGCGAGCGCCGGGGGAATCGAGGTTCCCGGCGCCGCATGGGCGTGGGAAGCTGCGCATGGCTGACGCGCCGGTGTCCGCAACATTTTCCTTCCCGCCGGTTTTAGTGAATCGAACCATCCATTCCCCCTGAAACAGAAGTGAAACACTTCGTTCCGGATGTCTCAGGCGATCAAAGGAGAACGCGATGAACCGCTCATTGCAGTTGATGAACGTGGCCGGCTTGGCGCTGTTAGCGGGCGCCCTGGTGGTCCCCGGAATGTCCGCCCAGACTGCTGCATCCAATACCGCCCCGGCAGCGATGCAGAACGGCAAGGACGTCACGCGGGGCGAGGTGGCGAGCTTCGACAAGTTTCTCGACAGCCACAAGGAAGTGGCGGAGGCGCTCAAGGCCCATCCCGGCTTGATCCGCAACCAGGACTTCGTGGAAAAGCACCCCGAGTTGAAGGAATACCTCGGTCAACACCCGGCAGTGCGCGAGGAAGTGCGCGAGCATCCCAAGCGCTTCATGCATCGCGAGAAGGGCTTCGAGCACCACGAGAAGCGCGGCGACGACGGCGGGCATCACCGCGGGCATCGCCACCACTAGACCGCACGCGCAACCGAAGCAGGCGCCCGGGAGTCGGCCCGGGCGCCTTTTCTAAGTGAAAAGTGGAAAGTGAAAAGTGGAGAGGACGCCACGTGCTTTTCCACTTTTCACTCTCCACTTTGCACTCGTATTCAGAAGGGCGCGATCAAGCCGCCGCGCGTGAAGGTGTCGAGATGCAGGTCGCGCAGGTCATGGACGCGGGCGGGGGTGGGTGAGATGAAGGGCTCACCGTAGGTGGCGCCCACCATCATGCCGTAGGTGCGCGCCAGTGCCTCGCTGCGCGCGCGGATGTCCTGTTCCGCGACGAAGATGTCCTTGCCGGCCGCCTGGTTTTCATACTGCGAACGGTAGTTCAGGAGGGCCTGCATGCGGGTCTCGAACTGTTCCGAGATGTCGACCACGAAATGCGGTCGCTCGTTGGCATAGAGCGAGGCGTAGAGGACGGTATGGGGGCGGAAGGCGTTGCTCTCCGAGGAGGCGAACACCAGCTTCTGCAATCCGGCGAGAAATGCGCCCTCGAAGCCCAAGCGCCCGGCGGTGGCGTGATCGGGATGCCGCGCCAGCGGGTAGGGAACGATCAGGATGCGCGGCCGCGTGTCGCGGATCGCCTCCGCCACCCGCAACTTGAACGCCTGCGTCAGTTCGAGGGCGCCATCGGGGAGCCCGAGGTTGCCGCGCCAGTGCACGCGCAGCAGGGCGGCCGCCTGCTCCGACTCCAAGCCACGCTCGACGGCGCTGCCGCGCGTTCCCATCTCACCCGCTGTGAGATCGAGAATGCCGGTGCTGGCGCCCTGTTCCGCCATCTTCAGAAGCGTTCCGCCGCAGGTCTGCTCCACGTCGTCGCGGTGAGCCGCCAGAGCCAGGACATCCAGTCGCATGGGGGAATCATAACGGTTGGCGGTGCGCGGTTGAAGGTTGGCGGCGGCAGCAGCGCGTATGATTGGAAATTCATCCGGTCGCCGGGTGCCGGTCGAGACGTCCCATGACACCTGCTCCTCCTCCCCTGTCGCAATCCCCGCTTGTCCTGGCGGGCAAGGTGGCCTTGGTCACGGGTGGAGCGAAACGTATCGGGCGGGCCATTGCTTTGGAGCTGGCGCGGGCCGGCGCGGCGGTGGCCTTCACCTTCCGCGAGTCGCGCGAAGAAGCCTTCGTAACCGAACAGGAACTGCGGCGGCTGGGCGGAACGGCGGTGGGCATCCAGGTGGATCTCACCCAGACCAGCCAGATTCGCCAGGCGATTGCGACCACCCTCGCCACCCTCGGACGGCTCGACGTGGTGGTGAACAACGCGGGACGCTACGAGGACGTGGCCTTCGAGGCGATGAGCGACGCCCAATGGGACGCGATGCTCAACATCAACCTGAAGGCGCCCTTCGTGGTGAGCCGGGAGGCGATCCCGGCCCTGCGCGCGGCGGGCGGGGGCCGCATTATTCACCTCGCCTCGGTGGGCGGGTTGCGAGCGTTTCCGACCCACGCGCATTACTGCGCCTCCAAAGCGGGCTTGATTCACCTCACCCAGGCCATGGCGCGGGCGCTGGCCCCCACCATCCAGGTCAATGCCGTCGCCCCCGGTTTGATTTGTGTCGAAGACGCGCTCACCGAGTGGGAGCAGAAAATGGTGGCCAAGACGCCGGCCCAGCGCGCGGGACGCGCCGAGGACGTCGCGGCCGCCGTTTTGTTCTTTGCCACCTGCACACCGTTCATTACCGGCCAGACGCTGGTCGTGGACGGCGGCCTGGCGCTGGTTTAACGGCACAACGTGAACGGCGCAGACCACACCAAAGACGAGCGGGATCGGTTGCTGCTCATTCATTTCGGCCAGATGGGCGACGCGGTGCTGGCTCTGCCGGCGGCACGTGCGTTTGCAGCCTGGGGCGGGGCGGAGCGGGTCACGGTGCTGGCCTCGCGCTCGGGCGCCGAGATCTTTCGCCTGGCCGGCTTTCGTTCCGTCTGGCCGGTGGATCGCGTGCGCTGGAAGGCGCGGCCCGCCACCGCAGTATGGGAGATCCCGCGGCTGGTCTGGCAGCTGCGCCGGCAACGGTTCGCGCTCAGCGTGGACCTGCACAGCCTGAAGGAGACCAACCTGCTGGCTTGGTTGGCCGGGGTGCCGACGCGTGTGGCCATGTTGCGGCCGACCCGTTCCTACCCGCGGCTCATCAACCGCCCGCCCCCGCCGGATGACCCGGAAGCGGCATTGTTGGAGCGCTACTGCCGGGTGCTCGAACCCCTGGGGATCACGGTCGAGGACCGTTGCCCGCGCTTGAGTCCTTCCGCGGCCGAAACGGCAGCGGCGGCCGCGCGCTTGCCGGGGAAGGACTGGTTGGGCGTCTGCCCGGGCGCCGGCCATGCCTCGCGGCGTTGGCCGGCGGAGCGATTCGCCGCCGTGGTGTGCGCCGGCCTGCAGGCAGCGCCCGCGCTTCGGGCCGTAGTCTTTGCCGGGCCCGAAGAAAGCGAAGCGACTCTTGCACCCTTTCGCCTTGCCCCGCGCACGCAGATCGTGCGCGGCCTCTCGCTGGCGGCGCTGGCCGCGTCGCTTGCGCGTTGCCGCGTCGTGCTCAGCAACGCCAGCGGCCCGGCGCACGTGGCGGCCGCTGTGGGCGCGCACGTCATCTCGATCGGCGAGATTCCGCCGTTCGATCCGGTGGGCTGGACACCGGATGCGGTCCGCGTGGTGCGGGCGCATGGCCGGGTCGTGGATGTGCCGCAGAGCGCCGTGACCGCGGCGCTCGCAGGCATGCTGACTGCCGGGTGACGGGGGCGCGCCGGCGAAGGGCGAGGACCAAAGGCCGCAAAATCCGACCGTAGCACGGCACGCTGCGGGAAGCGCTACGGCCTTCCGCCCGCGCCCTTCGGAACCCGCGGTCCAGCGTTCGCGTCTAGCCCAGATACAGGCCGCCGTTGATGTGCAGCACTTGGCCGGTGATGTAGCCGGCCTCCTCGCCGGCCAGGAAGGCGACCCCGGCGGCGATCTCCTGCGGGGTTCCGATGCGTCCCAGCGGAATCCGTTCCTGCAGTTTTTGCACGTTGGCCTCGCCCAGATGGTCGGTCATGGCGGTGGCGATGAAGCCAGGCGAAACGGCGTTCACCGTGACCTGACGCGAGGCGACCTCGAGGGCGAGGGCGCGGGTGAGACCCACCAGGCCGGCCTTGGAGGCGACGTAGTTCACCTGTCCGGGATTGCCGCTGTGTCCGACGACGCTGGCAATGTTGATGATGCGTCCCCAGCGCTGGCGGATCATGCCGGGAAGCGCCGCTTGACTGGCATGGAAGGCGGCGGTCAGGTTGGTTTGCAAAACGAGATCCCAGTCGGCGGCCTTCATGCGGAGCAGGAGCTGATCGCGGGTGACACCGGCATTGTTGACCAGCACGTCCACGCGGCCAAACTGGGCGACCAGGGCGGCCACGCCTTCCTTGATGGAGGCGGGCTGGCCGACATCCATCACCACGGAAATCGCTTCGCCGCCGGCGGCACGAATCCCGGCTGCCACCGTCTCCAACAATGCGCCGTTTCGCGCGGCGAGGGCGACGCGCAGACCCTGCTGGGCGAGCCGTTGCGCGATGGCGGCGCCGATGCCTTGCGAGGCTCCCGTCACCAAAGCTGTTCTGATGTCTGACATGCGTTTCCTTGCCTACTGCGGCTGCAGTGCGGTCAGCGTGGCGTCGAGCGAGCGGCGGTCCTCGACGTTCAGAGGTTTGCGGCTGCGGTCCATGCGGCGCAGCAGGCCGCTCAAAACGCGTCCCGGACCGACCTCGACGACATGCGTCACCCCTGCGGCCAGCAGCACCTGCATGGAGCGCTCCCAGAGTACCGGAGCGACGATCTGGCGGATCAGGCGCTCGCGGGCCACATGACCCGCGGTGATGGACTGGGCGTCGACGTTGGTGATCAGCGGCACACGCAGGGGCGAGAACGGAGTGCGCTGCAAGTCCGGCTCCAGCGCTTGCTGGGCGGGGCGCATGAGGCTGCAATGGAATGGCGCGCTGACCGGCAGGCGGATGGCGCGGCCTCCGGCGGCGATGACAAGCTCGCAGCACCGTTCTACGGCGGCCGCATCGCCGGCGATGACGGTTTGCTCGGCGGAGTTGAAGTTGGCGGGGGCGCAGACCTGGCCGTGGGCTGCAGCACGGCAATGCGCCTCGACATCGGCACTGGCCAACCCAAGAATGGCAGCCATGGCGCCCGCGCCCTCCGGCACCGCCTGCTGCATCAGTTCGCCGCGGCGGCGCACCAGGCGCAACGCGTCGGCGAATTGCAAGCCCCCGGAGGCGACCAGGGCGGAGTATTCCCCCAGACTATGGCCGGCGACGATGGCGGGCTGGACGCCGTGCTGCTCGAGCACCCGGCTGGCGGCGACTGAAACGGTGAGGATGGCGGGCTGCGTGTTGGCGGTGAGCTTCAGTTGCTCGTCCGGCCCCTCGAAGCAGAGTCGCGAGAGCGGCCAGCCGAGCGTGGCGTCGGCCTCGGCAAACACCTGCGCGGCTACCGGAAACTGTTCCGCCAGCTCGCGGCCCATGCCGGCGCTCTGCGATCCCTGACCGGGGAAAATGAAGGCAATGTTTGCTGCCATGCGGTAGTCGCCACGGTGGCGCGTCTCCGCGCCGGAATTTCCCCCCTCTACGTGTCACCCTCAACCGATTGCGCGACCGTGCTGGCGCGTAATCGTGCGATTTCACGGGTGATCTGATCGGTGAGATTCTGCTGATAGAGTTCACGGGCGACGCGGATGGCGTTCTTGATGGCGTTGGCGTTGGAGCTGCCGTGTGAGACGGTGACCACCCCGCGCAGACCAAGCAGCGGCGCGCCACCGTACTCGGTATAGTCGAGTCGCTTCTTGAACTCGGCGTAGGCTTTGCGCGACAGGGCGTAGCCCACCTTGCCGGCCAGTGAGCCCCCCAACGCTTCCTTCAGCAGGGTGCGCACCGTCTCCACCAGGCCTTCGCTGATCTTGAGCGCCACGTTTCCCACGAAGCCGTCGCACACGATCACGTCCACCTGGCCGTTGTAAAGGTCGCGGCCCTCGACATTGCCGATGAAGTCAATGGGCAGGGCCTTGAGCAGCCCGAACGCCTCGCGCGTCAGCTCGTTGCCCTTGGACTCCTCCTCGCCGATGGAGAGCAGTCCGACCCGCGGTCGCGGGGCATGGAACTTGGCGCGGTAAAAGATCTCGCCCATGATGCCGAACTGTTCGAGATGTTCCGCGCGGCAGTCGACGTTGGCGCCGACATCGAGGAGCACGGCGGCGGTGCCGGCGGCGGTGGGGAAAGCGGCGGCGAGGGCGGGCCGCTGCACACCCGGCAGGCTGCCGAGAATCATCTTGGCGGTGGCCATGACGGCGCCGGTATTGCCGGCGCTGACCACGGCGGCGGCGCGTCCATCGCGCACCAGGCGGCAGGCGACGTGAATCGAGGAGTCTTTCTTGCTGCGCACCGCCCTCATCACCTTCTCATCCATGCGGATGACCTCGGTGGCGGACACGAGCTCGATCAGCTCGCGCTCCGGGCCGGCATGGGCGTCGAGCGCCTGCTGCAGCTCCTCCACCAGCCCGACCAGCAGGATGCGGGTGCCGCTTTCGCGGGCAGCTTCCAGCGCTCCTTCCAACTCCGGCTGAGGGGCGAGGTCGCTGCCCATCGCGTCCAGGGCGATGGGCAGTTCGGGGGAGAGGGAACTCATGGGCGAGTGGGACACCGGGCCGGCGCGGGCAACGAGTCCGGAGCGCGATCGGCGCGGACTACTTCTTCTCCGTGACGGCGAAGATCTCGCGATCCCGGTAATGGCCGCACTTGGCGCAGGCACGATGCGGCAGTTTGGTCTCGTGACAATTGGGGCATTCGGAAAGCGAGCGCGTCGTCAAAAAGTCGTGCGCGCGGCGGCTGTTCTTGCGTTGGTGCGAGTGGCGGCGTTTCGGATTAGGCATCGGACAACTCCAATCGTTTCGTTCCGGTCTGGAGACCTTCCGGCAGCGGGAGGCCATTGAACTCGTGCGGCGGTCAGGACCGCCCGGACTGCGGCAGGTCGCGCAAGCGGGCCAGCGCTTCCCAGCGCGCGTCCGCGGCGCGCTCACAGGTACAGGTGCCGGCATTGCGGTTCAGCCCGCACTGCGGACAAATCCCCTGGCAGGCCTCGCGGCACAAGGCACGCATGGGCGCCCCCAGGAGCACCTGCTCACGGACCACATCCTCCAGATCGACTCCGTCGCCCTGGAAAAACCCGATCTCGGTGTCGGCGGTATGGATCTCGACTTCCGGGGCGTCGCCCATCTCGGAGTCTGGCTGGTAGACCAGCTGCAGCTCAAGCTGCAAGTCGAAGACCACCTCTTCCAGGCAACGTGCACACGGCGCCGTGACCTGCCCCGCGAGGCGCAGTCGCAACACGATGTCCATGCCCGACAGGGTGGCTTCCCCCGTCACCGTGAGCGGCCCTTTCAAGGTCCACTCGGCCGGCTGGAGGTCCAGTGTGCCCTCAGAGAAGGTGGTGCTGATCGCAACCGGGTGCAATTCCAGTTCCCCGAGCGTGATCCGCATAGGCTCCTCCGGCCCCTCACCGATCCCCGCGCAGCAGACCACCCACGGGGCAGAGGGAGGCATGGTGGGCGCCATAGGACTCGAACCTATGACCTCCGCCGTGTGAAGGCGGCGCTCTAACCAACTGAGCTAGGCGCCCCAACGCGAGATTTCGAGTTTACCAGACGCAGCGAGAGAGAGGGAAGAACGTGGGCGGTGGACGATGGGCGGCCGAGTCGAGCCGTTTCGCGCGGAGGGGGCCGACGTGCCGGCGTCTTTTCCGATAGCATGGCCGCATGCCACGTGCCGAGAAGCGAGTGGAGGAGTGGAGTTGGCGGCACGGGCTCATGGTCAGCGCCGGCCTGGGAGGGGCGTTTCTGCTGGCCGTGGCGGCGGGATTTGTACCTCCCGGAGTGCTCCGAGCGGCCCTCGCCGCGGCCTCCCTGCTTGTGCTGGGCGTGATCAGCCTGATCAGCCTGCCGCCCCTGTTCCGCCGCAGCATTCTGGGACGTTGGATGCGCGGACGCGTCCAATACCGCTTTACTGCCGCCGGGCTGCCGTTCCTGGTGGCGCTGCTGATTTTGTTGGTGGCTGCCATCAACTCGGGCAACAACCTGCTCTACCTCATCGTGGCGGCGTTCCTGGCGGCCCTGGCCACTTCCGGCTTGGCCTCGGCGCTGAACCTCAGTGGCATGGCGCTGCATTTCCAGATGCCGGCACACATCTTCGCCGGGGAGGACACTCCCGTTGAACTGACGCTTGAGAACGAAAAAGCGGTGCTACCCAGCTATTCGGTGACCGTGACTGGGAACGCACGCCGCCTCGTGCCTCTCAGCGCGCCGTTGCGCACGCGCCGCCGACGGCTCCGGGGTCGACGGCGCAGTGACCTTGCTTCTGGCGAACTGGAAGTGCAGCCGGCGTACTTTCCCTATGTTCCGCGTCGAAGCCGCGCCACGGTGTGTAGCACGGTGCGCTTTCCGCAACGGGGACGCTACGCCAGCGCCGCCTTTGCGCTGGGTACGCGCTACCCCTTTGCGCTCATTGACAAGTCCCGTCCCTTTCGTGCCGCGGATGGCGGTGGATCCCTCTTGGTATATCCCAGCCTGGCGCGCGACGCGCGGCTGCTGACGACGCTGCCGCTCGGGGTTGGCGAGCAGGTCCGCCCGCGCCCCGGCGCCGGCCAGGATCTGTATCGCGTCCGGCCCCTGCAGCCGGGCGACAGCAGCCGCCTGGTGCACTGGAAGGCGAGCGCCAAGACCGGTCACTTGCGCGTGCGCGAGTTCAGCCGCGAAGAGGATCGCCGTGTGCACCTCGTCTTTGCCCTGGGCGCAGGCGATTACAGTGATGCCCAGGCAGAGCGCGCCATTACGCTTTGCGCCTCGCTGGTGGCCGAACTGGCCGAAACTGAGATCTGGTTGACGTTTGAGGGCCTGAACCCGGTCGCGGGAAACGAGCCGGACGCAGCGGCCGCGGCTGGCCCGGTCTTTCCGCTCGCCCCAGCGGCGCAGCTCTTGTACCCCATCCTCCAGTACCTGGCCTTGGTGCAAGTGGGCGGGCAGACGCGGGCGGCCACGTTGAGTCTGGCGCAGGTGGAGTTGGCTGTGACATTCTGCGGCTCGCGCGCCGAGTTACCGCCTCTGGCCGGCGCCGCGCAGCGGGTGGACTACATCGCCATGGAATTGTGAGTGGCATCGACTTGCCGAAATCCTGATCGTGCCTGGCAGTCAGGGCTTTCTGCCTCGACTCGAAAGCACCCTCTAACCCGTGGGAGGCCATAGCATGCTGAATGTGTTCTCGCTCACGCCCACTCCTCTGAAGATCGTGCAGTATGCGGGAACCGAACTCCGCGTGAAGCTGCGATAACGTCTTTCGCTAAACAATCCTTCTGTATGCAGGCGAGGCAATGAACGCGGACATGAATCCATTCAGAGTTTCAACTCTTGTACTGCTGCTCTTCGTGATTGCAGGTTCGGCACAGGCTGCGAATCAGACGCCCTACACGTGGAAAAACGTTCAGATCGTCGGTGGCGGTTTTGTGGATGGAGTCATTTTTCACCCCACTGCACCGGATGTTCGCTACGCCCGAACGGACATTGGTGGCGCCTACCGCTGGGACACCGCGACGCGGCGCTGGCAGCCGATGATGGACTGGGTGCCGTACAAAGACCTCAATCTGATGGGAGTCGAGTCGATTGCAGTTGATCCGCAGGATCCCAACCGCGTCTATCTCGCGTGTGGGACCTACACGAATTCGCGCACCCCGAATGGCGCCATCCTTCGCTCCAACAACCGCGGCCGGAGCTTCCAGCGCGCCGATGTTCCCTTCAAGTTTGGCGGGAACGAAGACGGCCGCGGCAACGGCGAGCGACTCGCCGTCGATCCGAAGGACGGTCGCGTTCTCTACCTGGGCACCCGTCACGACGGGCTCTGGCGCTCCCGTGATCGCGGCGCGACCTGGGCGCGGGTCAGTGGTTTTCCCGAAATCACCGAGGCCGTCCCAGCCACACCGCCCAGCGTCCCCGGCGAGACGCCGCAGCAGCGCTGGCGACGCAGGCCGGTCCTCGGGAGCGGCATCGACTTCGTGAAGTTCGGCGCCGGGCCGGGAAGGAGCCGCGAGACGATCTACGCGGGCGTCTCGTTGATGAACCGGCCCAACCTGTTTGCCTCGACCGACGATGGTGCAAGCTGGCATGAGATCGCGGGAGAGCCAATGAAGTATCGGCCGGAGCGCGCCGCGCTTGCGACGGACGGAATCCTCTACGTCGCCTACGGCACCGCCCCGGGGCCCTCGCGCATGACGGATGGAGCGGTGTGGAGGCTCGATACCCACGACGGGGTTTGGACCGACATCACCCCGGACCACCCGACGCCGGGCAGCAAGGAGTTCGGGTACGCGGCTGTTTCAGTCGATGCGCAGCATCCCCGGACCCTGATCGCCAGCTCGTTCGGTCGACCGGGATCGGCAGGTAGCGAGGACATCTTCCGCTCGACCGACGGCGGTACGAGTTGGAAGCCGGTTTTCGGCGGCGGGGGCCTCTACGACTACCGTCTTGCGCCTTATGTGAAGAGCACCCCGATTCACTGGCTCTTCGACATCGAGATCGACCCCACCAACTCCGACCACGCCGTGTTCACGACCGGCTACGGCGGATGGGAGACCTTCGACCTGACTGCGGTCGATCGCGGCGCGCCGACGCATTGGAGCATTTTGGCCGCGGGCATCGAGGAGACCGTGGCTCTGGAACTGGACAGCCCGCCGCGGGGCGCGCACCTTATCAGCGCCATCGGTGATTACGGGGGGTTCGTGCACTGGGACCTTGACCACCCGGCACCGGAGGGGGCCTCGGCGCCGCCGCGCTTCGGCAATACCACCGGGGTCGCCTCCGGCAGTCTGCGCCCGGAGGTGGTGGTGCGGGTCGGCGTCAATGCCCATCACACGACCGGGAATAACATCAGCTACTCGCTCGACGGGGGCCGGACGTGGGGCGCCACGGCGGCCGCGCCGACGCCCGACAGCCGGTCCGGCTCGATTGCGGTCTCGGCCGACGGCAACACCTGGGTCTGGACCCCGGAACGCGCGTCGGCCTCATTCACGCGCGACCGCGGCGTGACTTGGACGCCCGCGCAGGGTCTGGCTGCCGGCCTGCGGGTGATCGCCGACCCGGTCAACCCGCGGGCGTTTTACGCCCTGTCGCTCGCCGCCCACACGCTGTACAAGAGCACCGACGGAGCAGCCACCTTCACCGCGCAGAGCTTCACGCTTCCGGATCGCCCGATCGCATCCGCCTCGTCGTCACGCGGTGACAACCGGGGAGGTCAGGACCGCCTCTACCTCGCGCCGGGACGATCCGGGGATCTCTGGCTGGCGGCCTTCGACGGCTTGTACCATGCGACGCCGGGGACTGGTACCGGCGCGACCACGTTCGTCCGAATGCCTGAGGTCGAGCAAATTCACGCCTTCGGCTTCGGCAAAGCGGCGCCCCACCAGACGTTTCCGGCGCTGTACTTGGTGGGAACAATCGCGGGCCAGCGCGGCATCTTTCGTTCGACGGATGATGGGCGGAGCTGGGTGAGGATCAACGACGACCAGCACCAGTGGGGACTCATCCTGCAGATTACCGGCGACCCCAAGCGATTCGGACGCGTTTACGTCGGCACGCACGGTCGCGGCATCGTGTACGGAGATCCGCGCTGACGCTGGCGCGTCGGCCACGCAGGGGCGCGGCTGTGGGGGCATCGGGAGGAGTGCCAAAGCGGGACGGCAAGTCGTTTTTATAGCCTGGCCATTGGCCTAGTCATTGGCCGGTGGATGACATAATTAGAGCCGGTGACAGAGGTAGAGCACATCGCAGAGGCGAGAACGGTGACGAGCGCGTAGTCCGCCGGACCGTTCACAGTCGGATACTCCTCGATCGCGTGCCTTTGGTGGCCGCTGAGCGGCTTCCCGGCGTCGAAAGACACGACCTCCCAACCCCAAGCCCGGAGATTGGGATCCACGCGGCGCTTCCGCGTGCGTCGCTCGCTTTCCAAGATCGGTTGCGTGGTCCTCAGGTGAAGTGAAAGCACCGGCCGGTGCACTGACGCCCTCCATGTTGAGTGCGGCCGGCGGGCATCCATTCTCGGCATGGTAAGTACGCATTAAGTCTAAGGATTTCTTGGGGTTTTGCAATGGTTCCCCGGCGACCGATGGCGATGATTCCGGCAAGCGGGCGAGTGCGGCTGTGACCTTGCGTGATTCGCCGGCAAGCTCATAATGAACAGCGTGACATTTACGCCGAAAACAGAGCGCATTGTCAGGTTGGCGGAACGGTATGCTGGCCGCATCGTCGAGCTCAAGGCGGTCTTCGACCGCCCGACCAACGTGTACATCGATTACGCGAACGTGAGGCCGTGGTCAGTGCGGCTCGGGTGGCACGTCGATCTCAAGCGGCTGAAGCAGTTCTTTGATTCATTTGACGCCATCGGCGCGGTCAAGCTCTATCAGGGAACGCTTGTTGGCGACGATGACTCGGAGAACCTCGTTCGCGAGGCGAATGCCGCAGGGTACGAGGTGCATACCAAGCCGGTGAAAATCATGCGGCTCTCGATCGATGTCTCGAGCGTGGCGCCGGATTCGCCCGACATCGTGAACAGTTTTATCCGGACGCCGCTTCTCCGGCAGCTAAAACTGGAAGCGATCACGTACCTCAACGACCGGCTCCGCGAACTGAACCGCGCTGGCGCTCTGTGGCTCGAAGATCGGAAGTGCAATTTCGACGTTGAAATCGGCCGAGACCTACTGCGGGACTTTGATCGAGGGCGTGCGGAAACATTCGTCCTTTGGAGCGGCGACAGCGACTTCGCCGGACCCATAGAAGAACTGCTTGCCCATGACAAGCGAGTCTACCTTTTCGCCACCGCGAGAAGGGTTGCAGCGGAACTCAACGCCCTGCGCGCGCGAGGGCTCGTGATCTACGACATCCAGAAAATCCGCGACTTTATCTGCTGGAAAAAGGAAATGCGGGAGAGCCGCTAAAAAGCAAAGGGGACTTCTTGCGAAGCCCCCAAGCGGTAGAGTTCCCGGATCTTTTGATCCTCTTTGATTTTACCCTGATCCGTCGGCATGTCAATTAAGGGCCGCGTTGGCCACCTCTCCGAGCCGGCACCGGAACTCCTCCAACTCATCCACAAAGAAGTCGCACGCCTCATACACAGAGCGAACGGTCTGCCGCGCTGGTCATAGGTTTCATCGGGGCAACCGAACGGTAAGGCCTTTTTGGCTTTCGTCGCTCTTCGTGAGTATTGAGCAGCGCGCGATCTCTCAACTGAGCTGCAAGCCACGTCTCGTCGTGCGCCTGAATGGTCTGGCGGAGGAGATCCGCCCACAGCGCCTGGCCCTGAGTATTCAAGCGAGGGCTGATGTAGAGCGTCCCTTCAGAAATATCATGGTCGAGCTCCTAGTCCATCGCACCTCGCGTGCGCATATCCAGGTTGTCAAAAGTGAACGACACCTGCACCCCCTGTCTTACCTGCAGCTTGCACTGTTTGGTCAGTGTACTACCAGTTCATTTCGTGAGATCGATCTGAGGCGTTGTAGTTGGTCGGTGCGCTGAATGGCCGTGTGGCAGCGCAGGCGAAGGGCATCCTAAGAGAGTAATGGCGGAGAGGGAGGGATTCGAACCCCCGATACCCGTTAAGGTATACACGCTTTCGAGGCGCGCGCCTTCAACCACTCGGCCACCTCTCCGCAGCAGCCTCTGATTATACCGGGCGAAGGGAAAGTGCTGCGGGGATAAAGGTCGGGTCCGGCGCCTCACTCCCCGGCTTCCGGCGATTCCAAGTCGGCGAGGGGCGCGGCGCGGTCCGGGCTTCGGCGCTGCTGGAAGAACTCGCGCAGCAGTGTGGCGCAGGCTGCGCCGGCCACGCCGGCGCGCACCGCGAAGCGGTGGTTGAGCTGCGGGTGCGCCGCAAGCTGCAGCACGCTGCGCAGGGCGCCCGCTTTGGGGTCGTCGGCGCCATAGACCACGGCCGCCAAGCGAGCTTGGATGATGGCGCCGGCGCACATGGCGCAGGGTTCCAGCGTGACGTAGAGCACGCAGCCGCCCAGGCGATGATTGCCGACCCGCCAGGCGGCCTCGCGCAGCGCGACGATCTCGGCGTGGGCGCTGGGATCGACGTCGAGCCGGGTGCGGTTGTAGCCGCGGCCCAGCACGTCACCCTGCGGCCCGACCACCAGCGCCCCCACCGGCACCTCGCCCGCCAGCGCCGCGCCGCGCGCCAGCTCGATCGCCGCCTGCATGTGCGCGAGATCGTCCTGCGCTTGGAGCGCGGCGAGTTCCTCGGGGGTGGGCTTTTTCATGGATGTTGGTTGTTAGTTGTTGGATTTTGTCGCGAGGCTCTCGCCTCGCGCTGCATGTTTTATCTCTGCCCCGCCTGCAGGGCGGTGAAGGGGCGGGCGTAGCCGGTCATCTCGAGGTAGCCGCGGCCCTGGACCGGCTGCCCGTGGGACGTGCCGGTGACCACGACGGCGCCCTCCCAATATTCCACGCCCACCGCCCGGGCCGCCAGCTCCTGATCGTTGAAGGCGGCCCGGATGTCGAGTTCCAGCCCCTCGCGCGGCACGGAGACATGCCAGTCCATCGGGTAACGGCCGCCGGTGCGAGGGCTCTTCCACCAGGCGAGGGGCGTCATGGTAAACGCGAGCGCCGGGAGGTTCTGCTGGGCGGCGGCGTTGCGCAGGGTGCCCGCCGAAGCGGGGTCGCGACCGCCGTCCTTGCGGCGCAGGTTGAAGAGCAAGAGGTCAAAGGGCTGGGCGCCGCTCGTGAGCTGTAGGCCGATCCAGTCCCAGCCCTGCTGGTCGGGGCCGAGCTGGTTGGAGGCGAACTCGTGATCCATCCAGACCAGCCCACGGCCGGCCTCGCTTTTTCCTCCAACGCTGAGCTCGCCGTGGGCGGACAAGTCCGGCAGCGAGTAGTAGTAGGAGGCCTGTCCGTGGCCGCTGCCTTTGGAGCTCCAGCCCGCCTGACCGTTGAGCATGGGCGGTCCGCTCGCGGTGAGATCGAGCGACACGCGCATGTCGCCCCACGCCGCCTCAAGGTGGCGCGGACCTTGCCGGTCGAAGCTCACCTGCCAGTTCTCGTTCCAGACCCGTGCGCGCGGCTTCTGGGACGCGGAGATGGCGGCATCCACCCCAGCCTGTTGCCACTCCCCCGTGCGTGCACGCTCGTGGAAGCGGAAGCGCCCGGCGGCCAGGTCGCTGATGGCAAAGTGTGCGAAGTAGAGCTGTTGCGCCGGCGCCAGCCCGGGGCGCGGTGCGATGCGGAAAAACGTCAGCTCGAAACCGTATTGCCGCCCCGAGGCGCCGGTAAAGTTGCCGGTGAAGTACCACCACTCGTTGGCAAACTCGGGGTGCGCGAGGTGGTCCTGCGGAAAATGCCAGACGTAGCCGGGGAGCGCCAGCCGATAGGCGGGGGCTGATGGCGCGGCGGAAAGACGGGAGCAAACGAGGCAGAACAACAGCACGAGAAGAACCCGCGTTCCGCCCGTCCGGAACCCCGCCCCGCTCGCCGTTGATCGGCGGCGCACCAGAATTTCTCCGGGTTGCACTGCCACGTGGCCTACTTTCCGGCGGCGAGCGTGGGCCAGTTGATCAGCAAGCCGATGGAATTGGCTTCGGCCTGCGCGGGTGTGACGGCCAACACGCGGCTGCCGTCGGCGGAAACGTCGAACAACGGTGCAGACAAATCGGGCAGGTTCAACTGAAAGTGCGGGTGGAGCGCATTGACCTGTAAAGACTGGGGGGTCAGGCTCAGGTCGGCCTCCATGAGTTGCTTGCCGGTGGTGAGGAAGAACAGTTGATTCTTCTTGCTCCACCGCACCTGCCATCCGCCCGCGTGCGAGATCTGGTACTTCCCGCCGGGGCCCGGGAACGGGACCACGTACACCTCCGGCCGGCCCGTTTCATACGAAAAATAGGCCAACCAGTGCCCGTCGGGCGAAAAATTTCCATCAAACTGCGGTGCCGCCACGGAAGCAACTTGGAATGGTTTGTGATCGCCAAACAGGGGAAGTATCCAAGTTGCGATCCCGGCGCTTTTGGTCACGGCATTGTAAGAGAGATAACGCCCGTCGGGTGACCAATCCAGCACGGCGGCCGCCGACACTTCGGTTCCCAGCTTCAAAAGAGTTTCTTCCGCGCCCGAACCATCAGCCGGTTTTCGCACGATCGCCGCTTCGCCTCCCACGGAACTGCCATACGCGATGTATTTTCCGTCCGGCGACCAGACGGAAAAGAACTTCCCGGCAGGACCAAAGGTGAGCCGCGTGCTGACCCCGCCCGCGGCGGGAAGGGACCACAGATCGGTTCCAGCGGAACGCTCGGAACGGATCACCGTCAGAATCTGCTTACCGTCCGGAGAAATCTTGGGACTTAGATAGTCTGCAACCTGTCCGACGGTTCCGAGCGGCTTACCGTCCAGGTCATACCAGGCCAAGCGTGCGTCGTGCGCGACCACCTGATAAGCGAGTACGGATCCGCCCACGGAGAAGTAGGTGGAATCTGCCAGCGGCAAAGCGGCACCCGAGAGATGGCCCGAGTTGGGATCAAAAGGTTGCGCAAAAAGTTTGGCGTCGCGCAGAAAAAGCAAAACCCCCCCGGCATAGGTCGGTTGGTACGCAAGGTCAAGGACCAGCTTTCTCTCGGCGGAACCCAAGGCCGCCAGCTCGACGCGTGGGTGCCTTTTTCGGTCGACGGCGACGTACAAGAAATGCTTTCCATCGGGCAAAAATGCCGGATGGCCCTCCCCCACGTCATCGGCATTGAGAGCCGCCAGCGGTGTGGACGCGCCCCCCTGGGCTGAGATCTGGTTCAGATGGTTTCCATAGCCGCCGGAATCGAAGAGGATGGTGCCATTGCTTCCCCACGAAGCAGAGGTTCCCACCGGGACAGAACCAGACCCTTCCTGCGAGACGTCACTCAAGATCTGGATGTTTCCGTTCGCGAGGTCCAGGGTCTTCAACTTGGCGTCGGCGAAAAAGCCGATCGAACGGCTGTCGGGAGACCAGAAGGGCGCGGAAGCATTCTCCGTTCCCGAGATCGCTGTCGCGTCGCGGGCGACCAGCGGCCGCACCCATAGCTTGATCGCGCCGTTGGAATCGATGGCAGAAAACGCCAGCTTGGTTCCATCCGGCGAAACGGCAACCGGCCCGGCGCCGAAGCCAAAGGCTAGAAACCGCGTGTCCCGCGGCGGCGGGATGAACGCCAGCACCGGCGCCGACTCTGCCGTGCGGGGACGGCGCGCCAGCCAGCCGGCCAGGGCGAGGAGCAATAGTGCGAGGCCGGCGGCCACCAGCCACCCCAAAGTCTCCAGTCTCTTTCGCTTGGAGCTCGGGCGTGCGAAGGCGGCTTGCGAAGCGGAGGAGCTCGCGCCTTCGGCGATCCACGTCAATTGCAGCTTCAGATCGTGGACGGTCTGAAAGCGCTCATCGGGGTCCTTCGCCAGGCACGTCTTTACGGTGCGATCCAAGGCCGACGGCGAGACGGGCTGCACTGACGAGATGGGGGGTGGCTCACGCTCCAGCACCGCCGCGATCACGCTGGCCGTTGTTTTGCCCTCAAACGCACGCTTGCCGGTGGCCATCTCGAAGAGCACCGCGCCGAGCGAAAAGATGTCGCTGCGCGCATCCACCGCCTTGCCTTCGACCTGCTCCGGCGACATGTATTGGAAGGTCCCGACCACCGTGCCTTGGGCGGTCAGTGGGTGACTTTCGGGCGGCGTGTTCAGCGTCACGCTCAGGCTGGAGATCGGCGTGGGCCCGGTCGCGACCGCCTTGGCCAAACCGAAATCCATCAGCTTGGCGCCCGCCTTGGTGAGCATGATGTTTCCCGGCTTCAGGTCGCGATGGACCACGCCGCTGCGGTGGGCGCGTTCCAGCCCTTCGCAGATCTCGATGCCATGCTTGAGCACCAGCTCGGTGGGCAGCGGCCCCTTGGCCAGCCGCGCGGCAAGCGTCTCGCCTTCCAGGAATTCCATGACCAGATAGTCGGTTCCATCCTGGTGGCCGATATCGTGGAGCGTGCAGATGTTGGGGTGGCTTAGGGCCGAGATGGCCCGGGCTTCAAGGTCGAAGCGAAGCTTGGCTTCCGAGTTGTCCGAAAGATGGCGCGGCAGGACCTTGATCGCGACCGTGCGGTTCAGGCGGGTATCGGTGGCGCGATACACCTCGCCCATCCCGCC
>Ga0207416_1000140_pt1 | contig 134462 bp, 124 predicted proteins | sample PaiPotPPM11metaG_FD_184107 | JGI IMG/M metagenome (GOLD analysis project Ga0207416, IMG submission 184107) | Iron sulfur acid spring bacterial and archeal communities from Banff, Canada, to study Microbial Dark Matter (Phase II) - Paint Pots PPM... ...
ATCGAACTGTCACAACTCCAACGCACGCTCCTCGAGCTGCTGGGCGTGCCCCTCGAGGCCTACCAATAGGCCTCCAAGGGCCTCGGGAAAATCGCGAAACTCCGCCTCGCGACCTGCGGAATGTCGGCTACGAGTATACATGTCCGGCGCCTTAACGGGTCTGCCGGACGATATAAGGCGGCGGCAACTCGAGCGTTATGAGTTGGTCCAGCGTACCTGCGCCTCAGAAGGATATGAGTGCTACTGTCCACATCAGCATAGCGATCCTGTTCAAGATAAGGATATGACCCCTGCCGAGGTGCACGGACTGGATAGCACGAACGTGCGTGTTTCTGATTTGATCATCGCGGACTGCACGGAACCTTCCTTCGGAGTCGGGATTGAAGCACAGATGGCCGATGGTAATGACACGCCAGTCCTGCTGATTGCCCAGCAGGGCAAACCGGTCTCGCGACTCATACGCGGGATTCCTAACGTTGTCAAGCTCGGGCCAGACGCAGACATGATCGTTTTCCCAACCGACGAAGTGCTTATGCGCCGACTTTCAGAGGAACTGCGAGCTCTTCGTCCGCGTCTAGCCGAAGCCAAGAGGCGTCGGCTCGAGCAGGAAACCTCCGTCACGGCACTGACGGAGTACGCCCGAACGCGCGGGATTACGTTCGAGCGGCATCGTCAGTTGGGGGCCGCGGTTGCGGCGGTGGGCGCAAAACGCCCTGCCACCGTGGCGGAATGGGAGCAACTCGACCAAGAACTCGATTGAAATTGTGATACCTCGGCGATTTAGAGTAAGACGTTTGTCGGCGCCAACCGACTGATGACGCATGTGGTTTAGCGCGAGCGCTCAAGCTCTCACTGAGAAGTTTGGTGAGCCCGAGCAGGGCATCACACATCTGGCGCGCAGACTCCTGGCGCGTGCTAATGTACAAGGGCCTCCCTTCTTCCCTGACGAGTTCGCACCATTCTGCAGCGTCCGGCAGATCCGAAACCGACGTATCCCGGGCCATGGCTTGCTTGTTCGTAGGCCTGATGGTTTTGCCATTTACATCAACCGAAAATACGCTTGGCACGATCCACAATGGAACGCAGTCTGTGCACATGAATTGGGGCATGTGCTCTTGTCGCAAGTGAGTCCGCGAGCTCTCGACGCGCAGAACGAATGGGTTGATGAAGACGAGCAACTGGCGAATAGGGCGGCCCGCGAACTATTGCTACCCGAGCAGGAATTCCAGCGCCTTGCTGCAGATGGAGCGGAAAGAAGCGATGCGCTCCAGCTAATGCCGAGGAATGACAAAGACGCGCCGCTTGTCATGCTTCAGCAGGTCGCGGACATTTTCCGTGCGCCACTGCGGATGACGGCTCAGAGATTCGTCGAAACTGGTGTCTGGCGCGATTTGATCCTCGCGTGGGATGTCGAGGGCGATGAACTCCTGCTAAAGTCGTGGTGGCCAGCACATCATCCGGGTTCGTGTTTCCTTCGACGTCATGCCAGAGCCATTGCTTTGTTTGGGCCGGAGAATGCCGTTCAGAAAGCGGTGCACCGAGATACGATCGTTAGAGACCTCGAGGCGATCTCTCCGCAACGTGGCGTGATTTGGTTAGTTCAATCCGCGGCCTTTACCGAATACCGAAAGAAGTATGTGCTGTCATTTGTAAGAACGGGTGACGCACATGACGGTTTGCTGCTCATCTGACAAGGTTACGTCGCTCATGGGCGGTGTGCCGGCTTCCGAGCGCCGGGCGAGACATTTCCGGGAGCGGTCAGGCTACGAACTCGGAACTATGACGAGCTGGTCTGTGCCTGGTCATTATTTCCGCCCCCGAAAGTTGGCAAACTCGTATTAACGAATATTTCATGTTTCGTAAATAGGCAAATTCTAATTTCCGGGGGCGTAACTAAGCCGTTGACGCGATCGAGAGCGCCGGACAGCTCCCGGATGTTCGCATGGTCTATGATGCGGCGTTTCTCGGTAAGAGAACGTAGAGGGCTCAACGTGGACTACAACAGGGCGATCAATCGAGACGGGGCGATGAACCGAGGGGCCGACCGGTGGGACCGCGGGTTCGGAACCGGTGTAGCGGCCGGCGTCGCCGTAACGCTTGTGCTGTTCGCCTACAGATTCGCCACGGGCGTGCCAGCACCGGTCGAGGCGCTCGCCGAGCGAATGGTCGGGCTGCTTCCCTATCAGGTGTTCGCGCTCATCCTTGCGAACCTTCAGCACCTCGCCAAGCCACTTGGCTTCGGCGTCGCCGTTGTGACAAGCCTCATCGGATTCGGTGCGGGGGGCATGCTGTACGCGCGGGCCGTCGGGGAGAGTCGCTGGCCGCGCCTCGGACTAGGGTTGATCGCTGCGGTGGTGACCTGGGTTGCCCTCACGTACGTCGTCCTGCCGGTCATCGAGGGAGGGGTGCTGGGGGTGCCCCTGACCACGGTCGTCTCAGCTCCGGCCCTTCCGATGGCCATCGGAAGCCTCGTATACGGACTTCTGCTGGCGGCCCTGAGCCGGCCCGCGCAGGTTGGCATCGAGAGACACCGTCCGGACACGGATCTCGGATCCCCTGCCACGGTGAGAAGTAATTCCAGTGCGCCTCTCGGGTTCAATGAACCGGCGCGCTCTCTTCCGGCGGTCCGCGCTCATCCTGCTCGTGACCGCGGCCGCCTCTCGCCTCGGCGTTTGGTCAGACGCGGTCGGAGCACGCGTAGCGACCGCGGCATCCGAAGCGGGCGTCGTGGCGTCCGCGGCGTTTCGCTTGCTCAGAGGGATGCCGCCGGAGGTCACCCCGAACCGCCGATTCTATCAGGTGTCGAAGAACTATCCTTTCGATCCGACGGTGGACGTCGCCAAGTGGTCACTCCAAATCACGGGTCTTGTCGCCAAGCCCCTCACACTTTCCTACGCCGAGTTTGTCAGGTCGGCGCCTTCGGTGGAACGCTACCAGACGCTGGAATGTATCAGCAACGAAGTAGGGGGCGATCTGATCGGCAACGCGAAGTGGAAAGGCGTTCGCGTTCGAGACATCCTGGCGTTGGCGGAGATCCGGCCGGGGTCGACGGCGATCGTCTGGCGTAGCGCGGATGGCTACTTCGAGTCGATCCCTCTTGAGGTTGCGTTGGATCCTGAGTCGCTCCTTGCTTACGAGATGAACGGCGAACCGCTCCCGCAGAAGCACGGGGCGCCGGTGCGGGTACTCCTCCTGGATCGGTATGGGACGAAGCAGCCCAAGTGGCTGACCAGCATCGAAGTCGCAAACGCCGACGTAACCGGGTACTGGGAGCACCAGCGCTTCAGCAAGCAGGCGATCGTCAAGACGAACAGCGCGTTTGACGTCGAGGTGAGAGACAGCGGCACGGTCCGGTTCGGAGGGTGGGCGTTTGCCGGCAGCCGCGGCATCTCGGGGGTCGAGCTCAGCGCCGACGACGGCAAGACGTGGTTCCCCGCAGCCGTGAAGGACGCGCTCGCCGCGAACACCTGGCAGTTCTGGTCGGCGGCATGGAAGCCGCCGGCGCCTGGCGAGTACGCATTCAAGGTCCGGGCGGTCGACGGCGGAGGAGCGATACAGCGCGGCGGACGGCGGCGATTGCCGGACGGAGCGGAAGGGTATCATGAGGTCCGGGTACGCTTTGGTACATAACGAGCGCACGTCTTTGTAGAAGTAGGGGGGCCGGCCAGCGGAGATGCTGGCCGGCCCCGGGTGTCACAAGCCGCTATGCCGCGACGGGCTCCAGCGCGGCTACGACAGGCTCGGCTTCAACCTCGATGGACACCATATAGACAGGGCGCGTGTGGCCATCCGCGCCACCGCGATGCTTGAGACAGTAGGCGGCGACGACCTCCTGGCCATAGCGGGGGGTGAGCTCGGTTTCGGCTCCGCACTCGGGACAACGAACGCGCAGCATGTCGATTACCCCCTTTCGGCGACCTCTGTGAGTCCGCAGCACCTGAGCGTCCACCGTGGCCCGCTCCGATGCCGTTCCTAACGTTCCTAATAGTACCCGCAGCACTTCAAGATGCCGCTAAGAACCTGTGCGGAGATTGTGAAGACCAGAGGGGCCTCCGAGGGATGGCGGGGGACGGGAGGTCTTCAGGGCGCTGTTACATTACTAAACCCTAGGTGGACGGGCGACAGCGGAGCAGAACGGAGGCACGCCGTGAGCACGAAGCGGCACTCTGATAAGGGACTTGAGGCGCGCGCCGCCGTGGGTGTGGCGGCCGCGGCCCACCAAGCAGAACCCACCGCGAAAAGCATGACCGGGGGGCAAGCCCTCGTCGAATGCCTGAAACTCCAGGGCGTCGAGGTTGTCTTCGGTCTCCCGGGCGTGCAGCTGGACTGGGCGTTCAACGCGCTGTACGACGCGCGCGACGCGATCCGCGTCGTTCACACACGGCACGAGCAGGCGGCCTCGTACATGGCCGACGGGTACGCCCGCACGACGGGACGGGTCGGCGCGTGTCTGGTCGTGCCCGGTCCCGGACTCTTGAACGCGGCCTCCGGCCTTTCGACGGCGTATGCCTGTTCCGCCCCGGTGCTGTGCATCGTCGGTCAGATTCCATCGAAATACATCGGCGCGGGCCGCGGGATGCTGCACGAGATTCCGGATCAGTCGGCCGCGGCGCGTTCTGTCACCAAGTGGACCGGGCAGGCCGCCCGTCCCGAGGACATCCCCGGTGTGGTGCGCGACGCCTTCCGGCAACTGCGAAGCGGACACGTACGCCCGGTCGCGATCGAGATTCCGCAAGATGTCCTACAGGCGACGGGCGAGGTAAGCCTACCGCCACGGGTCGAGGTCGATCGGACGGCCGGCGATCCCGACGCGGTCGAAGCGGCCGCGAAGATGCTGGGCCGCGCCGAACGGCCGTTGATCTTCGCCGGCGGCGGCGTGCTGCGATCGGGCGCGTGGGCGTCCCTCGAGGCGCTCGCGGAGATGCTGCAGGCGCCGGTGATCATGTCGAGCAACGGCCGGGGGGCGCTGTCCGACCGGCACTACCTCGCCCAAGTCATGAACGCCGGCGAGGAGCTGCTGCCGCGCGCCGATGCCGTGCTCGTGGTGGGCAGCCGCTTTCTGCAGCCCGCTTTTTCGACCTGGAAGCCCCGGCACGATCAGCCCGTGATCCAGATTGACATCGATCCCGGCGAGATCGGGCGGAACTGCCCGGTGGCCGGCGGCATCGTCGCCGACGCGGAGTGGGGCCTCGCCGAGCTGCTCGCGCGGGTTCCGCGGCACAACCGCTCGCGCGCGTCCCGCCGCGACGAGAGTTTGGCGGCGAAGCGGGCCGCGGCAGAGGTGCTCAGCGTGCTCGAGCCGCAGGCGTCGTACGGGCAGGCGATCCGCGACGCGCTGCCGGACGATGCGATCGTCGTGAGCGGCATCACCCAACTCGGGTACTGGATCATGTTTGGCGCGTTCCCCGTGTACCGGCCGAGGACGCTGATCACGTCCGGCTATCAGGGGACCCTCGGCTACGAATACGGCACGGCGCTCGGCGCGCAGGTCGGCGCGCCGGCGCAGCGCGTCGTCGCGGTCGCCGGCGACGGAGGCTTCATGTACCAGGTCCAGGAGCTGGCGACGGCGGTGTTGCACCGCATCAACGCGATCGCGATCGTGTTCAACGACAACGCGTTCGGCAACGTGCGCCGCATGCAAGAGCAGCTATACGGCGGCCGGGTGATCGCGTCGGATCTCCATAATCCGGACTTCGTGAAGCTGGCCGAATCCTTCGGGGTCAAGGGATGGCGCGCCGAGGGCCCCGAAGGGCTTCGCGCGCAGTTGTCCGCGGCGCTGCGCGACGACGCGCCGGCCGTGATCGAAGTCCCGGTGGGCGAGATGCCGGATCCGTGGTCGGTGATCAGACGCGGGTACCAGCCCTAGGCAAGCGCGTCCCGGAAGAACGCGAGAACCTTGGGCCACGAATCCGCGGCCGCGGCGGCGTTGTCCTTCGCGTGGCCGCCGTACGCGAGCGAGCGCCCGGCGAGCGGGTGTAGCGCTGCGGTGACGGTCGCCGGCAGGCCGGGCTGGCCGATAATGTGGCCGGCCCCGGGGTACGACAGGTGAGTGTACGGATACCGGTGGTGATGCCGCGCGAGCCGTTTCATCGCGATGTCGGCGAGCACCGGCGACGGCCACATCTGATCGTCCTGCCCCGAGATCAACAACACGGGTCCGTTGATTCGCTCGACCGGAATTTCGGCGGCGTCCGCCGCGGCGCGATCCTCGAGCGCCTTGAGAAAGATCGGCGTCAGCGCAAGCGGCTCCGCCGACGGCGCCGGCTCTTCCACGCGGCTGGCGTCCCGTGAAGCGATGAACGGCAGCGCCGCTTTCCCTTTGTACGTCCACGCCGGCCTTCGCCTGGCTTCGCGCAGGCCGCCGCCCGAGATGCCGGCGTGGGCGACGCCGCTCGGCACGTAACCCACCACCGCCTTGAAGTCGCCAAACGTCGAGCCGAGGAGCAGCGCGAGCTCCCCGCCGCGCGAGGTGCCCATGACCCCGACCGGTCGCCCGGCCACGGCCTCATGGTCACGCAGCCAGCCGATCGCGGTCTCGAAGTACTCGAGCGGAATCTCCGCGAGCGACTCCGGAAGATGCCCGGCGCGGAAGTACGCAAGCGCGAGGCCCACAAATCCGTAAGATGCCAGCAGCGCCGCGCTGCCTTCGGGGACCCCGCCTCCGGATCCCGGAACGACGATCACAGCCGGGCGTGGCTCGGTGCCCGCAGGGCGGAACAGCGTCGCAACCAGGCCGTTGTCGCGCACTTCCGTGCGGGACGCGCCCCACCCGTAGAACAGACGGCTGACGTGAGCCGAGGCGAGGGGCCCTTCCGATTCCGCGGTGATCTCTGTCTCAAGCGGCGACGCGTTGGTCCACCCGCCGCTTGGCTGTCCTTCCACCAACTGCATCGACCAGAGAAGTCCCCGGGCGTCCGTGCCGCCGTAGGTACCGGCGATCGGGCGGTGCGTCGCGACGTCGACCTCGCCCTCGCGGCCGGCCTCAAACACCGCGTGGGATGCCCATTGGCGGCCCAGCCCGTCGCGCATCCGGGCGCGTACCGTGACCGGCCCGCCGGGCCGGCCGCCGGACACGACGATGCCGAGCGGCTCGTCAACCAGCGCCGGAGACGGCGTCACGCTCAACCGGACTCCGATCGACTCCATCACGCTTCCGAGTGTACCAATTCCGTCGCGCCGGCGGGTCTGTCCGGTTCGGCGGCGGAGGTCGCCCGCTTTTCCCCGGTGAAGGATGCACGCGAACGTGGACAAGCGGACCGCCACCTCGCACTTTACCACCGCCGACGCGGAGCTCACGCGCCGTCTGGGTATCATCAACCTGCACGACGACTTTCCGGTCGCGATCGCAAAGCAACGCTTCGACGGTGTGTACGATTCGCTGCGGACGTTCTGGCTGCCGCGGTTCCGCGCCGGCGGCGTGGGCGCCGTGGTCGCCGCGATCTTCACCCCGTCCGTGTACGTCCCAGAAGGGGCCCTGCGCCACGCGCTGTGGCTGCTCGATGGCTTGTTGACGGAGGTCGAGGACAACCGCGACCAGATTGAAGTCGCCCAGTCCGCGGCGGACGTGCGCCGGATCAGCACGCAGGGCAAGCTCGCCGTCGTTATCGTACTCGAGGGCGCGGAACCGCTGGGCAACGATCTCGCGGTGCTCCGTCTGCTGCACCGGCTCGGACTCCGCATGCTCTCGGTGACGTGGGCCCGGCGGTCATCGCTGGGAGTCGGCAACTGGGAGCACGACGATACCGGCGGGTTGAGCCGGCTTGGCCGGCGCGCGGTCACGGAGATGAACCGGCTAGGCATCATCGTTGACGTGTCGCACGGCTCCGACCACACCATCGCGGATGTTCTTGAGGCGTCTACACAGCCTGTCATCGCGAGCCATGCGAACGCCCGGGCGCTTCGGAACCACCCCCGCAACCTTACCGACGAGGTGATCCTGGCGATCGCCGCGAGCGGGGGCCTCGTCGGTGCGGTGGCGGTTCCCGACTTCATCGATGCCGCCGCGCCCACAATTGCCAGGTGGGTGGATCATATTGAGCACCTCATCGAGATCGCCGGCATCGACCACGTCGGTGTCGGCGCCGACTTCTATCGCTACCAACGCGAAATCAACGCGGCGCAAAGCGTCGCGGACATGGACGGCGCGCGGTTCCCTGGCGCCGCCCAGTTCGCCTTTCCCGGCATGGAAAACTCCGACGACCTGCCTGGCCTCACGGCGGAGCTGACCAAACGAGGGATCTCGGAATCGGACCTGCGCAAAATCTACCGCGAGAACTTCCTGCGCGTGATGGCGTCCGTCGTCGACGGCGCCGCCGCACCACCCGCACATCGGTGATCAATGCATAAAGCCGTCGCCATCGTCGCGCTCGCCGTCGCGCTGGCCTTCGGCCTCGCGCCCGCCCCAATCGCCCTGTCTAGCGGGGCCGCCGCGCCGGATGGACTCGCGGCGCGCCTGGCGCGCCCGGTCGGGGAGCGGGTGCGCGAGTTGGGCGTGCCCGGCGCTGTCGTCGGCGTATGGCGGGGGTCGGAGCCGCCCTGGATCGCCGCGTTCGGTCAGGCCGACGCGGCCGCCCGGCGGCCCTTTACACCGACCGACCACGTGCGCATCGCGAGCATCACGAAGGTCTTTGTCGGAACGGTCGTGCTCCAGCTCGCCGACGAGGGGAAGCTGGCGTTGGAGGATCCGGTGAGCCGGTACGTGACGGATGTGCCCAACGGCGACCACCTTACGCTTCGCCGGCTCGGCAACATGACGAGCGGCCTCTTCGACTACCTCGAGGACGACGGGTTCCGGAGGATGCTCGATCGCAGCCCGCACAAGCGGTGGACGCCGCGGGAGCTGCTCGCGATCAGCTTTGCGCGGCCGCCGTACTTCGCGCCGGGGGACGGCTACCACTACTCCAACACCAATACCATCCTGCTCGGTCTGGTCGTCGAGAAGGTCACGGGCCATCCGCTCGCGGACGAGATCCGCGCGCGCGTCATCGACCGCCTCGGGCTCAGCGACACGTCGTTTCCGGACGGCCCGGCGATCCCCGCCCCGTATGCGCGCGGCTACATGTACGGGACGGCGGAGGGTTTCTTCACCCCCAAGCCGGCCGAGGTACCGCTGCGGGATGTCACCGGCGTCGACCCCTCGTACGCCTGGGCCGCGGGGCAGATTATCTCCACTCTCGGTGATCTGCACCGGTTTGCCGGCGCCGCCGGCGCGGGGACGCTCGTCAGCACGCGCGCGCAGCAGGAACGGCTCAGGTGGGTGCCCACCGGCGGTGCCCAGTACGGGTTCGCGATCATGAAGGTGGGGGACGCCGTCGGCCACAACGGCCAGATGCCGGGCTACACGACCTTCATGGGCTACGTGGCGGGCCAGGACGTGACGTTTGTGGTGCTCGTCAATCTCACGGCCGCGCGCAGCGGAGAGCAGCCGGCCGATGAGATCGCGATCGCGATTCTCAAACACCTGTAGCGGCGATGCGACGACGGTGCTGGTGGGCGGCCGGCGATCCACTCTTGATGGCCTACCACGATACCGAGTGGGGCACGCCGGCGCACGACGACCGCGCGCTGTTCGAGCTTTTGGTGTTGGAAGGCGCGCAGGCCGGGTTGAGCTGGATTACGATTCTCCGGAAGCGGCCGCACTACCGCGCGGCGTTCGCGCGGTTCAACCCGGAGGCGGTCGCCCGGTTCGACGCCCGGCGGCGCGGGCGGCTGCTGCAGAACCCGGGCCTGGTGAGAAATAGGCTGAAGATCGCCTCCGCGGTGATGAACGCGCGCGCCGTCCTTGCGGTGCAGGACGAGTTCGGAAGCTTCGACACCTACATCTGGCGGTTCGTGGACGGCGTACCCATCCGTAGAGTGCGGCGGGGACCGCGGGACGTGCCGGCCGAGACGCCGGAGTCCCGCGTCATGAGCAAGGATCTACAACGGCGTGGGTTCACCTTTGTGGGGCCCACCATCTGCTACGCGTTCATGCAGGCGGCCGGGCTGGTCGACGACCATCTCGTCATGTGCTTCCGCCACCGGCGGAGCCCACGCCGATGAGGAGCTTACCGGGCTCCCGGAAGCGGCACGCCCTTGAGCGAGGTCTGCGCGGTCTCCATGGTCCGGTAGACCGGGATCATCTGAAAGAAGTTCAGCATGTCGATGACGCGCTGCACGCGTTCCCGGGGGTTGACCAGCACCATGAGCCGGTCGTTCTCGCGGCACACGCGGCGGTGAATCAGCAGCTCGCGGAATCCGGTGCTGTCGATGAACGTGACGTCGCTGAGATCCACGATGACGTGGCGGCCGAGCGACACCGCCGCGCTGAGCGCGTTCCGGAGGATCGGGACCGTGGAGAGATCGATCTCGCCCTGCGGGTGAACGATGTTGGCAACCGACGCTTCATCCACCTGACAGTCCAACAAGGGATGTTGCATCTGAGACACGCCCCCGGCCCAGATGTAACGGGCGTCGAATGGAGTCGCGCGAAAACGTCCGCGCGCCTGGAATTTACCCGCATCCGCGCCGGTGGAAACGCGGGGGAGAGGCGGGCGCCATCGAGATGGGCCGGCAGGACGTGGACCCGGCGTTCGTAACGGCCGCGACCGAGCGGCTGCAGCTGCTGGACTGGAAGCAGAAGGTCGCGGAGCTGTACCAGGGGATCCGTGCTTCCGCGGCGCCGTCGGCCGCGTGGACGTCCTGGCGCGCGGGCCGGGAGGCGCTCTTCCGGAATCACGCCCAGTCGCCGCTGCCCGAGGGCGATCGCGGCGCCGGCCGGATGCCCGCGTACTATCCGTATGATCCCGCGGCGCGCGTGCTGGCGGACGTGGCGGACGCGGACCCGGTGTCGCGCGAGGTCGCCGCGAGCGACGGCGCCGCGTACCGGTTCACGCGCTTCGCCGCCGCCCGCTTCACCCTGTCCGGGCACGCGTGTGAGCTGGGTCTCCACTGGCTGGAAGGCTACGGCGGCGGCTTGTTCGTGCCGTTTCGCGACGGCACGAGCGGCACCGAGACATACGGCGGCGGCCGCTACCTCCTGGACACCGTCAAGGGCGCGGATCTCGGCCTCGAGAACGGACGTCTGATCCTGGACTTCAACTTCGCGTATAATCCCTCGTGCGCGTACGATCCGCAGTGGAGCTGCCCGCTCGCGCCGCCGGAGAACCGCCTCGCGATCGCGGTGCGGGCCGGCGAGCGCGCGCCGGGAACACCTGCCGAGGAGGCGACCGATGGCTGAGGCAAGCGGTGCGGCGACGGTGCTGGACGTCATCCGGGGCCGGCGCAGCGTGCCCAAACTGAAGCCCGATCCTGTGCCCCACGATCTCGTGGCGCGCCTTTTGGACGCGGCGGTGTGGGCGTCCAATCACCGCGTCACCGAGCCGTGGCAGTTCTTCGTGCTCGAGGGCGAGTCCAAGCGCCGCTTCGCCGAGATCCGCCGCGACGCCCGGCGCAAGGCGATGCCGAACCCCGACGCCCCCGAGGTGCAGGCGGCGCTCGACAAAGTGTACCGCGATACCGTCGAGACGCCGTTGATCATCGCCGTGACCTCGCACATGCCGGACGACCCCGAGGCGCGGGAAGAGGACATCTGGGCCACGTACGGCGCGGCGTACGCGTTTATGCTCGGCGCCTGGGCCGAGGGCCTGGGCACCTACTTCCGGACCGGAGCGATCCGGGACGACGCGGCGCTGCGGCGCCTGCTGAGCCTGCCCGACAACCGGCGCGTCATCGGCTTGGTCTACGCGGGGTATCCGGTGGAGGTCCCCACCCGCCGCCGGACGCCGGCCGCGGACAAAACGGTCTGGCTCCCCTAGCGCGCCGGCCTCAGCGGCCGCCGTCCACGTACGGCAGCACCTCGTCGATCACGCGGCGGAGCTGTCCCATCTGGTCCCAGCTGGTGCAGCGCAGTCCGATCGTGTTGATGCCCATCCGCGCGTAGACGTTGAGATGCTCGATGCACTGCTTCGGTGATCCCGCGGCGGTCCAGCTCGCCACCCGCTCCGGCGGAAAATCGACCGTGTAGTAGGTGTCCAGAAAGCGCTTCGACTCGTCGAGCGCCGCGTCGCGATTTTCGTTCACGTTGATGTTGTGGTAGAGGCTGGTTTCGAGTTCGTCGGGGTTCCGCCCGAGTTCCCGCGCTTTCTCGCGCACGTCGTTGAGCCGCCACTCCACGTCCTCCGGATCCGACAACGACGTCTGCCAGCCGTCGGCGTGGCGGGCGACGCGGCGGTGCGTGCGCTCGATCCGCTCGCGCGGGCCCGTGGCGTTGTTGGCGATCCAGATCGGCGGCCGAGGCTTGGCGGCCGGCTTGGGCTCGATCGTGATGCCCTGCAGGCGGTAGTGCTTGCCCTCGAAGTTCACCTCGTCCTCGGTCCACAGGCGTTTCAGGATCGTGATCCATTCCACGAGCCGTTCCACGCGCGCCTTGTTGTCCAGTCCGTAGTGTGCCGCCTCGAGGGCGCCGCCGGCCTGCGGCACGATCCCGGTGCAGGCGATGAGCAGCGACCGGCCTCCCGCGAGCAGGTCGAGACTCGCCCACTGATACGCCAGAAGCACCGGATCCCGGAGCGGGAAACTGGCCATGCAGGCGGGCGCGATCCGGAGGCGCTTCGTGCGCGCCGCGATCCCGGCCAGGAGCGTGATCGATTCCATGCGCGGCTTGCCGAGCAGGCTGTCGCCGACCCACGCGTCGCTGAACCGGCCCGAACGCTCGGCCACTTCCGTCATCTGCAGCATCTGCTCCGGGGTGGTGACGCCGTAGAGCACGCCGCGATTCGGCAGCGTCAACGCGAACTTCATCGGTCCGCTCACCTCATTCCAGAATTTCTGATCCTGCAGGGTTATCGCCGCGCGAACGATGATTTTGGGAGGAGAATTCGATTACCCTTTTGTCCATGCCGCCCGAGGGAGGTCGAAGAGTGAAGGTTGGACTGGCGATTTGACCCTACACCGCAGGACTCGTTCCGGCCGCAACGAACGGGTAGCAGATTTTGACCGTGACAGGGTAGGCAACCATTTGTTACGGCGCCGGCGATCTTCACGCCAGGGGGGGAGACCGTAGTATGGTGAAGCGGTTTAGTGCTGCGTTGATCGTTCTGCTCCTTGCAGGCGGACTGTTGACTCTTGGATCGGGCGGCGCCGCGAGGGCCGCGGCACCGGACACCCTCGTCATCGCGAAGGACATTTCGGACATCCACACGCCGGATCCCAACAAGAGCTACGATATCAGCGGCGTCTTCCTGCAGTTTCCGATCTACAGCCGCCTGGTCAAGCAGGAAGCGCCGGACCTCGGCACGATCAAGCCCGACCTCGCCGCGTCGTGGTCGATCAACCCGAACGCGACGGAAATGACGTTCAAGCTGCGGGACGCGACGTTCGGCGACGGCGCGCCGGTGACGGCGGAGGACGTCCGGTTCTCGCTGCTGCGGGCCAAGAACCTGAAAGGCTACGGTGCGTTCCTCGCCGATCCGCTGAAGAGCGTGGACGTCGTGGATTCCAAGACGGTCCGCGTGGTGCTCACGGACCCGAACGCCGCGTTTCTGGCCACGTTGACGGCGGGCGTGTTCTCGATCGTCGAGGCGAAGGTCGTCCGCGCGGCCGGCGGTGTGGAAACACCGGGCGCGGACAAGCTCGACAAGGCGGAGCAGATGTTCTTCAAGCAGTCCGTCGGCACGGCACCGTACCGGCTGGTGTCGTACGTCCGTGAGTCGCAAATCATCATGGAACGGAACGACCGCTACTACGGCCCGGCTCCGTTCTTCAAGACGATCATCGTCAAGCACGTGAAGGAGCCGGCCACGCAGTCGTTCATGGTGCAGCGCGGCGACGCCGACATCGCTTTGGACATGAGTATCAACCAGGTGAACGCGATTCGCGGCAAGCCGGGGCTTCAGTTCTTCAAAGATCCGTCGGCCTGGACGACGTATCTCGGCATGAAGACCACCATCAAGCCGTGGACGGACCCGCGGGTCCGCGAGGCGGCGAAGTACGCGATCGACTACGACGGCCTGATCAACGGGGTGCTCCACGGGACCGCGCGGCAGCTCGGCAGCATCATGATGCCGGGCCTGTTGGGCTTTCCGGAATCACTTAATCAGAAGCTGCTCTACAAGCAGGACCTGAACAAGGCGCGGGCCCTGCTGAAGGAGGCGGGGGTCGGGACCGTGCACGTGGACTTCGTGTGGGGCCTCGGCTTCGCCTACGGCAGCGCCACCGCGGATCAGATCGCGCAAAAGATCCGCGCGGATCTCCAGCGCGTGGGCCTCATTCTGGATCCGAAACCGGTCCAGTCCGGGATTCTCTTGACCACCGCGAGGACCGGCAAGCCGCCGACGATCCTGAATACGTGGTATCCGGATTATTTCGATCCCGACAACTTCACCTATTTTGCGAGCGGGTTCGTCGCGCGGCGCTTCAACTGGGAAGATGCGGTGGGCAAGAAAGACGCCGAGCAGGCGGCGGCCACCGGTGACGTCAGCGTGCGGGAGCGCCTCTACGAGGATTACAACAAGCGGATCGCGGCGCCCAGCTCGCCCTACCTCTTTCTCGTCCAGCCGTACGCGGTCGTGCCGGCCCGCGCCAATCTGACCGGGTACCACTTCCACCCGTTCTTCTTCTTGCAGCTGGACACGCTGCGGCGCAAGTAGCGGCACGTCCCGCGGTTACGAACCGTGCGGGCCCCGGCGCCTGACGGCCCCGGGGCCCGCACGGCGTTCACAGGCGCCCGGGCGTTCGGGCGTTCCATTTTCCGGCGCGGCACCTTACTCTCGTCGAGGCGAACCATGGCGAAGAGCGTGGCGATCGTAGGCCCGACGATCGTGACCATGAACGGTTGATGGCTCGATACATCGTCAGGCGGCTGGGGTTAAGCCTGCCGACCCTGCTCGGCATCACCCTCATCACGTTCCTGATCTCGCACGCTCTGCCGGCCGACCTCGTGCTGACGAGCCTGGGGGATCACGCCGCGCAGGATCCTCAACTGGTGGCGGCCTTTCGGCACAAGTGGGGGCTCGACCGGCCCGTGCCGGTGCAGTACGCCGTATACCTCGGCCGCCTTCTTCGGGGAGACCTGGGTACGTCGATTGCGACGGGGCAGCCGGTCAGGACGGAGCTCACGCTGTCGCTGCCGGCGACGGTTGAGCTGGCGACGGCGGGCATGCTCGCGGCGATCGTCGTCGGCGGGCTCCTCGGCGTCACCGCCGCGGTCCGCAGCGATACGCCGATCGACCTGGGCGTGCGGGCCGTCACGGCCACCGGGGTCGCGCTGCCGACGTTCTGGTACGCGATCCTGCTGCTCTTTGTGTTCTACTTCGTGCTGGGCTGGGCGCCCCCGCCCGGGCAGCTCGATCCGGGATTGGATCCGGGCCCGCCCATCACGGGCATGTACGTCGTCGACAGCCTGCTGCGGGGGAACTGGCCGGTATTTCGCAACGCCCTCGCGCACCTTGTCTTGCCGGCCGTTGTCCTCGGCACGGTCGGGGTGGGCTTCATCGCCCGCATCACGCGGGCCACGGTGATCGACGTATTGAGCCGGGAGTACGTGCGCACCGCGCGCGCCAAGGGACTGGCGGAAGCGCGGGTGGTCTGGCGCCACGCCGTTCGCAACGCCTTGATTCCGATCATCACCGTGATCGGGCTGCTCTACGCCCAACTCATGTCCGGCACCGTGCTGACGGAGGCCATCTTCTCGTGGCCGGGCCTGGGCCGCTACGCGTTCAGCTCAGCGGGCAACCTGGACTTTCCCGCGATCATGGGCGTCGCCCTCGCGGTCGGGGGATTTTACGTCGTGCTCAATCTCGTGGTCGACGTGCTCTACGCCTACATCAATCCGCGCATCCGGTATGAGTAGCCTGGAGGCGGCCGTGCGCCGCGCCGACTCGGTGGAGGTCGCCGAGATGGTCCGGGCGGTCCAATCGCGGCGGCGCTGGCGGACCGCGGGCGTCGCGGCGGGGGCGATCGTGCTCGCGGCGTGGGTCGTCCTGGCCGCCGCGGCGCCGCTCCTGTCGCCGTACGGGTACGACGAGCAGCAGCCGACCCAGACTCTCCAGCCGCCCGGCCCGCGGCACCTCTTCGGGACGGACGACCTCGGACGCGACATTCTGACCCGCGTGCTGTACGGCGGCCGCGTGACACTGCTCATCGGCGTCGGCGTCGTGTCGGTGGCCGCCGCCGCCGGCATGGCGGTCGGCACCGTCTCCGGGTACGTGGGCGGCGCCATCGACGAATTCATCATGCGCTCCACCGAAGTGATCATGGCGTTTCCGTCGATCATCCTGGCGATGGCGATCGCGGTCGCGCTGGGCCCCGGCGTGCTGCACGCGGCGCTGGCGATGGTGCTGGTGTGGTGGCCCACCTACGCGCGGCTGGCCCGCGGCGAGGTGCTGAACATCCGGCGCATGGAGTACGTGGACGCATCGGTGGCGATCGGGCAGCGGCCGCTGTGGATCCTGCTCCGCGCGATCGTGCCCAACATCCGCGCGAGCATCATCGTCCTGGCGACGGTGGACCTCGGGTCGGCCGTCGTCACCGCGGCCGGCCTGAGCTTCCTGGGCCTCGGCGCGGTGCCCCCCACAGCCGAGTGGGGCGCGATGGTCAGCGCCGGGCGCGAGCTGCCGCAGGCGTGGTGGATCGCCGGATTTCCGGGCGCGGCGATCTTTTCGACCGTGCTGGCGTTCAATTTCCTCGGAGACGCGGTGCGGGATTACTTGGACCCCAGGCATCGTCTTTAGGCCGGCCCGGCGGCGGCGGCCGCGAGGCAAACTCGTCAATCTCGGCGAATTGCGGTCCGTCATGCGCGCCATCGTCATCCGCGAGCACGGCGGACGCGACAAGCTGCAGCTCGACGAGACCGTACCGATTCCCCAGGCGGGCCCGGGACAGGCCGTTGTGCGGGTGCACGCCTGCGGTCTCAACCACCTCGACATCTTCGTCCGGCGCGGCATGCCGGGCAAGCACACGCCGCTGCCGTTCATTTCCGGCGGTGACATCGCCGGGACGGTCGCCGAGCTGGGCGCCGGCGCAGACGGGATCACAGTGGGGCAGCGGGTGCTCGTGGATCCGGCGGTTCCGGGCGGCGCCATCGGCGAGGATCTTCCGGGCGGCCTCGCGGAGTACGCGCTCGTGCCCGCGGCCAATCTGATCCCGCTGCCGGACGACGTGCCGTTCGACGAGGCGGCGGCGCTGCCGATCGCCTACGGCACGGCGTGGCGGATGCTCTTGACTCGCGGGGCCGTCCGCGCCGGTGAGGAGGTCCTGATCCTCGGCGCGGCCGGCGGCGTCGGCACCGCGTGCGTGCAGATCGCCAAGATGGCCGGCTGCACGGTGTATGCTGCGGCCTCACGGGAAGACAAGCTGGGCAAACTGCGCGATCTCGGCGCGGACCACCTGATCAACTACCGCGACGTCGAGTTCGACCGTGAAGTGTGGCGGCTCACCGGGAAGCGCGGGGTCGATGTGGTCGTCGACTATACCGGTGAGGAGACCTGGCCGCGCAGCATCCGCAGCCTGCGGAAGGGCGGCCGGCTCCTGACCTGCGGCGCCACCACCGGTTTCGAAGCCCGGACCGATCTGCGGTACGTCTGGGTCAGAGAGTTGACGATCCTCGGCTCGGACGGCTGGACGCGCGAAGAGCTGGAAGCGCTCTTATCGGCCGTGCGCGCCGGCCGGATCCGTCCGGTCATCGATCGCGTGCTGCCGCTCGCGCAGACCGCCGAAGGGCAGCGGCTGCTCGAGGACCGGGAGGCGGTCGGGAAGGTGATCATTCATCCACTCGAATAGCGGGGCGGCTCCGCCGGTCGGAGATCCGGCGTACCGGCGCAACTTCGGCGACCTGGCCTACGTTGCGGTGCGCGCGTTCCCGGACTGGCCGGCCGTGGTCCAGGGCGACATGACCCTCACGTACCGGCAACTCGACGCGCGGATGAAGCGCGTCGCCGGAATGCTGCGCGGCCTCGACGTGGCGCCCGGTTCCCGCGTGGCGCTCTTGTTTCCGAACGAGTGGCCGTTCGTGGAAGCGCTCTTCGGCAGCATGCGCGCCGGGGCGGTCCCGGTCCCCCTCAACATCCGGCTGGGCTACGAGACGCTGCGGTACTGCGTGGAGCATTCGGATGCCGCGGTGCTGGTCGCGTCCGGGGCGCTGCGGGAATTGGCGGAACGCCTGCGGTCGGACGTCCCGGCGCTGCGCGCGCTCGTCGTCACCGGCGAACCGCCGCCCCCGGCTGCGCGGGGCGGGACTGCCGGGGCCATGTCGTACGACCGGCTGCTGGCGGACGCGCCGGCGGAGTTCGAGAGCGCCGCCGTGGCGCCGGACGACATCTGCATGCAGCCGTACACGTCGGGATCGACCGGCCGGCCGAAGGGCGTGCTGCTGACCCACGCGGGCCAGTACTGGAACGCCGAGATGGTGCGGCGCGTGATGATGCTCGACGAGACCGATCGCGCGCTCGTGGCCGTGCCGCTCTACCATAAGAACGCGATGGCCGCGGCCGTGAAGCCGATCCTGATGGCGGGCGGGGCGCTCGTGATCCTGCCGGGCTTCGACCCCGCCGAGGTGATCAAGGCGATCGCGCGGCACCGCTGCACGTACATCACCGGCACCCCGGCCATGTTCCGCCTGGTCCTCAACCAGAAGCGCCTGCTCGCGGAGTACGACGTGACTTCGCTGCGGTGGGCGGCGTGCGGCTCGGCGATGGTGCCGCCCGACCTGCTGCGCGAGTTCGAGGAGACGTTCGGCGCGAGCATCAGCGAAGGCTACGGCCTCACGGAGGGCGGCCCCGTCGTCTTTGAAAACCCGCGATTCGGGCCGCGCAAGATCGGGAGCACCGGCCTGCCGCTGCCGGGCTGTGAGATCCGGGTGGTGACGGGCGACGGCCGCGAGGCCGGGGTGGGGGAGCCGGGGGAGCTGTGGACCCGCAATCCCGGACTGGCCCGCGGCTACTACAAGGCGCCCGAGCTCACGGCCGCCAAGTTCGACCGCGACGGGTGGCTGCACACCGGCGATCTGGTCCGATGCGACGAGCAGGGCTACTACTACATCCTGGGCCGTGTCGACGACATGATCAACGTCGGCGGCGAGAACGTGTACCCGAAGGAAGTCGAGGATCTGCTGCTGCTGCACCCCGCGGTCCGCGAGGTCTACGTCGTGCCGGTGCCGCACGCCGTGAAAGGGGAGGCCCCGGTCGCCTTTGTCGTTCTGCATGAGGACCGGTCCGCCACGGCCGAGGAGTTGAAGCAGTTTTTCCTCGCACGGGGACCGGCCTACGCGCATCCGCGCGCGGTCCTTTTCCTCGATCAGGCGCCGCTCGGCAGCACGGGCAAGGTGGACCGGCAGACGCTGCGTACGCGCGCGGCGGACTCGATCGGTACGCTGCAGGAGGCCGCGAAGCGGCCGGAAGTCCCTGGGCCTACGGCGTGAGCCAGAACGCTGAGACGGGGAAGGGGGGACTGTAGTGTCGATCTTCCCGCTCGCGACGCTCCCGGAGGTGCTGCGGCAGTCGCCGTATGCGCGGTTGCTGAGGCTGGAGATGATCCGGGCCGCGGCGGACGGGGTGGCCGTCCGGATGCCGTTTCAGGAAGACCTGATCGCCGGCGACGACGAGCTCGCACGGTACGTGCACGGCGGTGCGATCGCGTCGTTGATCGACATCGCGGGCACTTTCGCCATCATCGCCGCGGTGGGCCATGACGTGATAACGGTAGACCTGCGGGTGGACTATCTGCGCCCGGTGAAGTCCGGCGATCTCGTCGCGACCGCCAGGCCGGTGCGCGTCGGCCGTTCGCTCGCGGTCGCCGACGTGGAGGTGACGGGCGCGGACGGCAAGATCGCGGCCGTCGGGCGGGGTCTGTTCAAGCCGTAGCGCTAAGCGATGGTCAGCGGGCCGCCGGGCGTGTCCAGCTCGACGGCCGCGACACCGCTCGTCGCGGCGCGCTCGAACGCCACGTTGAGATCGTCCCCGAAGAGCGTCCCGAAACGCGCGGCCGCCGCCCCGGGATCCGGATCGCCGAGGCGAACGGCGCGAATGCCCCGCGCTTTGGACGGATGAGCGACCGCCGTCTGGACGGGATGCTGGCCCGGCGGCACCTTCCATTCGATCACGAACGGGAGGACGCTTGGATCGCCCGGGGCCACGAGCATTTGGCTCCGCCAGCGGAGGGTGACCCCGTCGGGACGCTCGCGCGCGCCGGCGACGGGAGCGTCGAGCTCCAGGCCGTGCGCCAGCAGATGCTCGCGCAGCGCGTCGAGGTTGTCGGTGCGCACCGCCCACGTCGCAAAGGTCCGGCCGTCCTCGACCGCCCGGCTGATGCGGCGGGTGGTGGGCGACCGCCGGCCCTCCTCCTGGTCGACGACGGCGATCAGCTCGAGGTACGTGTCTCCTAACGGGACGATCATGTTGGCGGTGCCGACGCCCGGGTGACGCCCGCCTTCGAGCGCGCGCAGCCCGTAGGTGGTTTCGAACTTTCGGGCCGCCTCGGCGAGGTCCCGCACCGCGACAAGGACGTGGTCGGTGGACACGCGTGGACGCTCCTGGGTCATGGCGACACCGCGTTCTCGCTGCGAGAACAGGAGTCCTCCGGCCCGAACTGAATCAGACACAGCCCGCCGACTCGGCGGCGGGCCACCATGAAATTCAAGCCCCACGCGAGTCGACGCGTGGCACAAGGGAGAACCCGGTGTGGCACAGATAGCCTTCTTTGGCGTGGGGCTCATGGGCGAGCCGATGGTGAACCGCCTGCTCGGCGCGGGGCACGGTGTGGCCGTCGTGGCGCACCGCTCCCGCGCGGCCGTCGAACGCGTCGTGGCGCGCGGGGCGGTGGAGACAACGAGCGCCGCGGACGGCGTCCGCCGCGCGCAGATCACGATCACGATGCTGCCGACCGCGGACGACGTCGAGGCGACGCTGTTCGGGGGTCCGTCGCGTTCGTCGGCGATTGGGGCCGGCCAGACCGCGATCGACATGGGCACGAGCTTCCCGCCGCACACGCGGCGTCTGGCGGCGCGCGTCGCGGAGGCCGGCGGCCGGTTTCTCGATGCCCCGGTCACGGGGGGACCGCGTGGCGCGCAGGACGGCACCCTCACGATCATGGTGGGCGGCGAGGTGTCTACGCTGGCCGACGTGCGGCCGGTGCTCGAGGCCATGGGCACGCACATCTACCACTTCGGTCCGGTGGGCGCCGGGCACACGGCGAAGCTCATTCAGAATATGATCGGCATCATCGCGAGCGCTGGCATCGCCGAGGGCTTCGCGTTTGCCGCGGCGGCCGGCCTGGACGTCGAGCGCTTCTTCCAGATGCTCGCCTCGTCGACGTCCAACAGCCCCGCGCTGCAGTCCATGGTGCCGAAGGTGCTCGCCGGCGAGTTCGAGCGCGTCAACTTTCGATTGGACATGGCTTACAAGGACATCCGGCAGGCCACGGGGCTCGCGCGCGAGATGACGGTGCCGCTGCCGGTGGCCAACGGGGCGACGGAATTGCTGCAGTTGGCGCGCGCGTTCGGGTTCGGGTCCCAGGACACCACGGCGATGATCCGCGGGCTGGAAGCAGTGCTGCGCGTGGAAGTCCGGGCGACTAAGGGGGGAGCGTCGTAATGAAGCGATATCTCGGCGCGGTCGTGGTCGTCGCGATGCTGGTGGCCGGGCTCGGCGGGCCGCCGGCCCGCGGCCAGGGCCCGGCGCAGGCGGTCATCGCGATGTGGGGCCTGCCGATCCGCATCCTCGGCAGCAGCGAAGCGGTCACGGGCTACGTCAGCCTGCTGATCAACGATTCACTCACCGGGGTGGACCCGCAGGGCAACGTGGTGGGCCGCCTGGCGGGTCAGTATCCCGTGTCGCCGGACGGCAAGACCTACCTGGTCACGCTGCGGGAGGCGAAGTTCGGGGACGGCACGCCGATCACCGCGCAGGACGTCAAGGCCAGCTACGAGCTGTACCTACATCCCAAGTACCCGACGACCCCGCCTGCGCTGCTGGAAATTGCGGGCGGGGCGGAGTACAAGGCCGGCAAGGGGACGTCCGTCACCGGGATCACGGTCGTGAACCCGAAGACGGTGCGCTTCATCCTCAACCGCCCGTACCCTTTCTTCTACGAGCAGATCGGGACCGCGCCGATTCTGCCGGCGAAGGCGCTGGCGGGCATCGACGTGGCGCGTCTGCAAGAATCGCCGTTCACGCGAAAGCCAATCGGCGCCGGTCCGTACCGCCTGAGCGACTGGCGGGAGCGCGAGAGCATCACCTTTGACGCGTCCCCGGGTTACTGGGGCGGGCTGCCGACGCTGCCGCGGGTCGTGCTGAAGCTGATCCCCGAGGACGCGACGGTGGTCGCGGAACTGCGGGCCGGCAACATCGACGCGGGGCGCATCCTGCCCGACGTGTACCGGAGTTTCCAGCGGGAGCCTCAGGTGGCCGTGCTGCGCGTGCCGGGGGACACGTTCTATTGGTTCGCGCCGAATTTCCGGATGCCGATCTTCCAGGACGTGCGCGTCCGGCAGGCGATGGCGTTCGCAATCAACCGCCCGGAGATGCTGCGGGCCCTGTACCAGGGCCTCGGCACCGTTCCGCAGAGTCCGATCCATCCGAGCCTCTGGCAATTCGATAAGAGTCTCAAGGGGTACAGCTACGACCCGGCCAAGGCCAAGCAGCTCCTGGCCGAGGCGGGGTGGACCCCCGGCCCGGACGGGATCCTCCAGAAGGGTGGGCAGCGGTTCAAGTTCAAATACGGCTTCCTCGCCGGCAAGGAGTACCAGAACCAGGCCCTCCTGGTCCAGCAGTACCTCCGCGCGATCGGCATGGACGTCGACGTCCAGTCGATTGAGCGGGGCGACTTCTTCGGCCGGTACTTCGCGCCGGGCGGCAACATCGAAGTGGTCGGCATCGCGTGGTTCAATCTGCTCTTTCCGCCCCAGACCGAGCTCGAGGACAACTTTAAGACCACGGGGAGCGGGGCCAAGGTCATCGGCTACAGCAACCCGGCGCTGGACAAGCTGCTCGACGAAGCCATCCTGACGCGCGACCGTGCGCGCCAGAAGGCACTCTACGATCAGATCCAGCAGCTGGTGATCCAGGACGTCCCGCACGTGCTGACCATTCGGCCGGACGTCATCTGGGGGGTGCGGAAGCGGTTCGCGCTGCCGAGCGGGATCGATTCGCTGCGAGGGTTCTTCGGGTCGGTCCCGCGCTGGAGCGTGCGGTAGGCGCGGCGGGACGCGCGCAGCCGGCCGGGGTCTGTGGGCATCTATCTCGTCCGGCGGCTGCTCGCGCTCGTCCCGCTCGTCTTTGGCATCACCGCGATCACGTTCGCGCTCCTGGTGCTCGCGCCGGGTGACCCGGTGTTGTTCCTGATCCCGCCGGAGCAGCGGGGAACCGCGGATATCGCGCAGTTCCGGCACGAGCTCGGCATGGACCGTCCGGTGCCGGTGCAGTACGTGTCGATGATGGCGGACCTGTTCACGGGACGCCTCCGCAGCTTCAGCGACCGCCGGCCGACGACGCGCCAGGTCGGCGAGGCGTTGCCGACGACCCTGATTCTCACCGCGACGTCGCTCGTGCTGACCGGGGCGCTGGCCTTGCCGATCGCGTTCGTCTCCGCCCTGCGTCCGTACAGTGTCGTGGACCACGCCGCGACCCTGTTTTCGCTGCTCGGCATCTCGCTGCCGACCTTCTGGTTCGGGCTTGTGCTGATCTTCGTGTTCACCGAGCATCTCGGCCTCTTGCCGGCGAGCGGGATCCGCCCCACCGGCAGCGCGGGGTACTCGCCGTTCGTGATCTGGCGGTACCTCATCATGCCGACGGTTGTGCAGGCGCTGGGGATCCTCCCGGTCCTGGTCCGCTACACGCGGTCGTCGCTGCTCGACGCGCTGAGCCAGGATTACGTGCAGGTCGCGCGCAGCAAGGGCCTGGCGGAGCGAACCGTGCTGTTCAAGCACGTCGCGCGCAACTCGCTGCTGCCGGTGCTGACGATCATGGCGCTCCTGCTGCCGTTTCTCCTCAGCGGCTCAGTCGTGGTGGAGTCGATCTTCGCGCTGCCCGGCGTGGGCCGCCTGGCGGTGAGTGCCGCCCTGTCGCGGGACTATCCGACGGTGCTCACCACAACGGTGATCGCGGGCCTCTTGGTGGTGCTGAGCAACCTGCTCGCGGACCTGGGATATCTGTATTTGGATCCGCGGATCCGGCACGGATGACCGCGGCGGGACGCCGCCGCGGCCCGTGGCAGCGGTTCGTCCGCAACCCGCGCGCGATCGCGGGCGCCGCGATTATGCTGGTGTTCTTCCTCGTCGCGCTCGGCGGGCCGCGGCTCGCGCCGTTTTCACCGTCCGCGACACACCTGCTCGACATTCTGCGTCCACCGGGCGGCCATTACCTGTTCGGCACAGACGATCTCGGCCGCGACGTCCTGAGCCGCGTAATCGTCGCCTCGCGGGTGTCGCTCGCGATCGGGGTGCTGTCGATGCTCGTGTCGATCGTCGCCGGCGTGCTGGTCGGGATGCTGGCGGGCTTCCTCGGCGGCCACGTCGACGGCTTCTTGATGCGCGTGACCGACGTGGTGCTCGCGATTCCTGTCTTCTTCCTCACCGTGGCGTTTCTCGCGCTGTTCGGCCCGAGCGTCGGCCGGTTGATCTGGATCATCGGGCTGACCGCGTGGCCGCCGACCGCCCGGCTCGTCCGGGTGGAGGTGCTCGCGCTGCGCGCGCGCGATTTTGTGACGGCCGTCCGCGCGACCGGGGCGTCCAACAGCCGCATCATCGTGCGGCACCTGCTGCCGAACGTCGTGCCGGTGATCGTGATCTCCGCGACGCTGCGCGTGGGGCTGGCGATTCTGACCGAGGCGGGCCTGAGTTTTCTGGGCCTCGGGGTGCAGCCCCCGCAGCCGAGTTGGGGCAACATCATCGCCGACGGCCGGGAGTTTTTGGGCGTGGCCTGGTGGGTGTCGTTCTTTCCCGGCCTCTGCGTGTTTCTGGCGGTGATGGCGTTCAATCTGGTGGGCGACGGCCTCCGGGACGCGTTCGACCCCCGCCTGCAGATCTAAACGCTAATTCCGGATCAAGGGGTCTTCGCGGAACCTATGACCGCGAGCGGATCGACGAAACGATAGCCGAGGGCCTCGATGCCCTCGACGACCTGTTTGACGACGCTCAGCGGGACGGTCGCCGGGTGGAGGAACGCGGCCGGGATGCAATCGCGGCACACCGTAAACGCCTGCGCGCGTGCCAGCATCAGCGGCAAGGTCATCTGCGGATCGCTGCCGTTGGCAATGTACCCGAGGTTCTCCGGCAAGAGCGCCGATCCGTATTCGTCGTGTTCGACCGCCCAGGGCGCGAACGCCGCGGGGGCTCGCCGTTCCCACGAGATCGGGAAATAGGTCCTGACGACCCGGTAGTCGAGCGGCGAGGCCGAGTAATGGGGCGTCTCCCAGATGACCGGGCGCAGGCCCAGGCCGCGCTCGATCGCCAGCCCGGCGTCGATTTTCGAGCGCATCCAGGCGACGGAATCTTCCGCCAGGGGACGATTGTTCTCGTGATCCCAAAACTCGAAATCTTCGGGCGAGTTGAAACTGTGGTGCAGCCCGTGCAGGATGATGCGGGCTCCGTGCGCCTGTGCGAAGAGGAGGACCTTGACCAGCTCGGGATCTTGCTCGAGGCTGATGAGCGTCTTGCCTTTGATCCATTGATCGGGGATGACGCCGATGCCGTACGGCACGTGGTGCTCGGCCAGGTACTCCACGATCGCCTGCAAAAACGGGGGCGGGACTTGGACGGAGACGTCCTCGAGACGCAGGAGCGCGATGCGCGGCTGCGGCGGCGCGGACAGGGCGATTCGGAGGACGTCGCAGGCCGCGAGCAGCGGGCCTTGCCGGTACGGGTCGCGCAGATCGGTCCCGAAGGAGAGCGGCGCGGTGATGAAGGTATCGCTCCCGTCGATGATCGCAAACGGGCTGGGCGGCGTTCCGCTGATCGAGCCGAGGACCGCAGCACCCGACGAGACGGCGATGCGCGTGTACACCGGCGCGTCCAGGCCGAAACGCTGCCCGCCGTACAGCACCGTGGTGGATGGGAGCGCGCGTGTCGAGACCGAGGAGACGACGTGCGGGAACAGCCCGACGTTATGCAGCTGCGCGAGGTGCTCAAACACCACGACGAGCCGCCGGGCACCGTACAACGCCGAGAAACCCGCCGGCGGCGGCGCCTGGTGCAAGCCGAGATAGATCACACCGTCGGCGCTGCGGACGGCGCCGGCGTCCAGCGCGTCGACGTACGACCAGTCGACGCGCCGCGCGAAGTGGCCGAGCTGGATGGCGACGCCTCGCGCGAGCGTCTCTTCGTAGCGCGGATTGCCGATTCGGTCAAGGGCGACGATCAAGCGGTCGAAGCGCGGAGACGCGACGAGCGGAACCGGCGGCGGCGTGGCCGGCGATGCCGCGACAGGCGGCGACGTCTGGCCCGCCAGCAGGAGGCCGGCCAGCAGCAGGGCGAGACCGATCGGCCGCTGTTTTCCCGGAAAACCGTTGCGCCTCGTGTGGTTCACCGCTCTCCCCCGGCCTCTGAGCCTCAGTGCTCGGCCCCGAGTCCAGGGTGCCACACCGGCCACAGCCCTGTCGAGAGCGTGCCGTCCTTCCCGGCGAGTTCCTCGGCGGGCGTCACGAGGACATGGGGCTCGAATCCGTAGACGGCCGCGTGTGCTTGTTTTATACTGCGGAGTTCAGTCACCTATTACTTTCCGAAGTCGTATCACTGACGAAAGGAAGATCCGGGAAGGAACTAGTAGGAGCGAGGGAATGAACTAGTAGGAATCTTGGGCTGAAATTGCCCCAGAGAAAAAACAAGGCCATGGTTTAGAACAGCACCTGTGTCGACGGCAGCCCCGACCTCGCCGCCGTTACCCAAGTGTGACAAGGGAGAGACCAGCGTGCCCCGATGCACCGGTCTGGTGTTGAGCTTCGCGCTCGTGGTGCTGATGCCGGTCGCCGGCCATGCCGAGGAATCCGTGGCGTTCACCAGCCTCGACCTCCGATATTCGCCGGGGTTTCAGTACATGAACTTTTCCCAAATGCGCGGCCCGGTCATCTTCCCCAACGTGACGTACCAATGGGTCGCCATCTTCGGCAATCTTTCGGAGGTGAGCTTCGGCGGCGGGTATCAGTTCATTCGGACGCCGTCGCTGTTCGTCACGGTGACCGCGAGCATCGCGACCAACAGTCAGGGCCTCTCGTGGGTTGAGCCCGGGCTCGCCTTGGATTGGATCGCGGGGCGCCTCACCGTCTCCGCATCGGGAGGCTACGACATTTTCCTGAACTCCTCGGCTCCGCCGCTCATCGGGGTGGACCCGGTGGAGGCGGTGTATCAGGTGGACGATCGCTGGAGCGTGGGACTGGCCACGACCAGCTTCGTCGCCGGGCAGCCGGTCGCCGCCGCGGTGCTCCCGCTTGTGCGGTACTCCGACGGACACGGATTTTACGAGGTGCGCCTCGACAACTTGGGGCCCGGGTTCAGCCGGGAGATTCAGGTGCGCTGGGCGGCGTTCTGGTGATGTTGGGCGGGCCCGTGGCGGAAGGAAGCCGCGCGCGGTGATCGCCGTGGTCGTGTGCGGGCTGACGTTCGCGGCGGCGCTCGTGCCGCCGCCCACGTTGCTCGCGCTGTACGGTGTCGCCTACGGATGTCCGGGGCGGGCCACGATGACGTCGGCGGCTCCGTCTCCGGACGCCCTCCGGCTCGGCGAGATCGATGCGCGTTTCCCCGCGCCGGACCGGGTCTGGCCGCTGCTCCCGGCGGACGCGAGCCTGAGACTCGACGTCGTCGGCATGTGGGTCGCTCGAGGTGTCCATCCAGGACTGCTCTTGCCGGAGGACCCGCGGACGCTCGCCGGGGACGCCGGGCTGGCGCGGCGCGCGCGGGATGCGCAGGCCCTTGGCGCCGTGCCCGTGCTGTCCACGACCGCGCGCAACCCCGCGGCGCCCGCGGCGGCTGCGACGTTCTACGCCGCGATGGGTCTCCCGCCCGCGGCCGTCTACCTGCCCGGCGGGCTGACTCCTCGGATCCAGTCGTTTCCACGGGGGCAGTATCTCGTGGCGCCGTCGTGGGAGGGAGAACCGGCGCTCCCCCTGCCGTCGCGGCCCTTCGAGGTCTACGGCCGGCGGGTGTTGCCGGTGCATGCGGCCCGGCCGGACGGCGGCGGGACGCACGGGGAACTGTCCCCGCCGGCCGGCGCCGGCGTGTACACCCCGGTGTTGGGGTGGCGGTGGCAGATGCTCGGCGCGACGTTTGTTCGCGACGGGGACGGGCTGCATGTCGATGGACGCGGCCGGGTGATTCTCTGGTTTGCGCCGGTGATGTTCGCCTGGTGGATGTGGGCCGATGTCCCGCTCGGGAGCATGCTCGCCCTCTTCACATCGGGACTGGCCTGGGTGGCGCTCAGCGTCGGGGCGTTGACGATCCTTGCCCTCTGGTGGGCCATCGAGCGAATTCATGCGGTTCGTTGACATCCTCTTTCTGACCGGTTTCTGGGGCATCTGGATCGCGGTCCTGTACTGGACGTTCCTGGCGCTCGGTGCCTTCCGATGCATGCGAGACGCGCGGGACGCGTACGGCCGCTTCGTGAATCTCGCGCGGGTCGACTGGCCCCGCGTGTCGATCCTGGTGCCGGCCCACAACGAGGCCGAGGTGATCGAGCCGACGATTCGCGCGATCGCCGCGATGGACTATCCGTCCGACCGGGTCGAGATCCTAGTCTGCAACGACGGCTCGACCGACCGGACGGCGGAGATCCTGGAGCGGCTGCGGGGTGAGTTCGCGAACCTCAGGCCGATCCACATCCCGCCGGGGCAGGGCGGCAAGGGGAAGTCCCGGACGTTGAACACTGGACTCCGGCAAGCCACCGGCGACATCATCGCCGTGTACGACGCGGACAACACCCCCGAACCCCTCAGTCTCCGCGCGCTGGTGGACGCGCTCCTGGACGATCCGGCCCTGGCGGCGGCGGTGGGCAAGGTGCGCACGCGCAACCGCGACGCCTCGTGGTTGACGCGGTTCATCAATATCGAGTACATCGTGCATCAGTGGGTGTTTCAAGGCGGCCGGTGGCGGTGGTTTCGTCTCGCCATGTTGTCCGGGACGAACTACGCGATCTGGGCGCGCTACCTGATCGCGATGGGCGGCTTCGACGAGCACTCGCTGGTCGACGACGCGGAGATGACCCTGCGGCTGTTCATCGCAGGCGGCCGCGTTCGCTGGGTGCCGTACGCCGTGACGTGGGAGCAGGAGCCCGAGCGGCTTGGCGTGTGGCTGCACCAGCGGACGCGCTGGGCCCGCGGGAACCTCTATATCTGCTGGAAGTTCCTGCCCGCGGCGATGCTGTATCCGTATCCGATCGGGCTGGAACTGCTCAATTTGCTGCTTACCGCGGTCGTGTTGCTGCCGGCGCTCGCCGCCAGCGACGCGGTGTTTGCGCTCGGCAGGACCGGCGTCGCGCAGACCTCCGTCCCGGGACCGTTTCTTTATCTGTGGGGGCTCGCCTACGCGGTGTACGTCACAATCGTCTGTTTGACGGTGCGGATCGAAGAGCCCGAGCCTCGCAACTACCTGCTCGGGGCGCTGAGTTACTTCACGTACGCCCAGTTGTTCATCCCGGTTTCGGCGCTCGCGATCTACGAGACCGTCCGCGACGCGCTGCTGGGCCGCCGCGCCCATTGGGTCAAGACTCCCCGCACGCGTGAGCCGGTGGGAGCCGGCGGACCGCAGGGGGGCCCTCGCTCATGATCACGCTGGCCGCTCTCGGCGCGGCCTTGGTGCTGGCCACGACCCCGATCGCACAGATCTGGCCCTTTGGGTATCTCGCGTTGGGGGGATATAACGGGGCCTCGGACCAGTTCGTCTACGTGCCGGCGGGGCAGACCTACCGGCGCGCGGTGTTCGAGGCCCGCGTGCAGCCGGCGGAACCAACGGAGTTGACCGTGCAGCTGGATGCGCGCACGGTCTTCACTAAGGAGATGAACCGGGCCGAGGTGGTGAGCGTGCCGCTTGGGGACCTGGGGCCGGGGGTTCACCGGCTGACCCTGCTGGCGGTGGCCCGCAGTCTTGTGTGGGGCCCGCAGGGTGAACGGCGCGACCCGTGCTTCGCCGCCACGCCGGCCGCCCTGACCTTCGCCGGCGCCCGCCTCGCCTACGACGGCGTGTGGACCCGCGGGCCGTGGATCAGCGAGTTACCCGACGCGCTCTACAATCGGGCCCTGCCGGGCACCGCCCCGCTGGTGGGGGACGTTTTGCTGACTCCGGTCTCGGACGCGTCCGCGCAGGCGGCGCTTCGACTGACGTTCCTGTTCACGGCGGCCCGGCCGGTCGACTGGCAGGTCGATGGGGCTCGGTCTCGGTTGCCGGCGGACTTTCAGATCGTGATCCGTCAGGAGGCGGCGCTCACGGATCCGGCGGTGATACAGGTGGCGCCGGGGCGGCTTGCGATCACGTATCGCGACGCGGCGGCGCTCGCCGGTGCGGTCAACGCCTTGCTCAACATGCCGCTGCGCCGGCAGTTGCGCGTCGCCTCCGCCGCGGTCAGCGGAGCGGCCGCGCCCGCCTGGGGCGCGATTGTCACGCCGCGCACCCTCAGCGACCTCGGGATCGCGGACCGGGGCCTGTCGGGCGCCGACTCGGTCGACCTGGCGCTCATGTTCCCGTCATACTGGGCTCCGACCGGCGTCGTGCACGGAAACCTGGTCTTCCGAAGCGTCCAGGGCCTGCAGAACCGAGGCATGGTGTGGGCGTCGATCGACGGCGCGTTGGCCGGCAGCGTGTCGCTGGCCGGGCCGCCTGCACGAGATATACGAATGCAGGTCGACGGGGATCGCCTGCCCCAGTCTCCGAGCGTTGACCTGCATCTTCAAACGTCGCTGCCCATGGCGGCGGACTGCAGGACGCGCGGCGTTGCGTGGTTGGACGCGCATGCCAGCACGGTGGACCTGCCGCACCGCATCAAAGCGGGCGGCGGCGGCTTGATTCCGGCGCTGGCGGGGCATCCGACGCTGACGGTGCAGCCCAGCCCCGAGGCGTTGGAGGCGGCGCTCGCAATCGCCCAGACCGTGCACGCTGCGACAGGCGGCAAGCCGGTGCCCTTCGAGGCACGCCTCGGGGCCGCCCCGACGCGCGGGGACGCGGTGTTCGTCGGCGTCGACCCCGCGGACGTCGGCGCGCGCATCCGGGCGTGGCGCGGCTCGGTGTACCCGGATCTGTTCGTCCACGGCACGTGGCTCCACGCGGCCAAGAGCGGCGATCTCGTGCTGGGAACCGACCCGGTCGCGCTCGTGTGGTTTAGCCGGCACTGGCGTGCGCGTGCCGCGGACGTTGCCGACGGAGCTGAGGACGTCGTCATCAGCGCGGACGGCTACGTTCAGAATCTGTCCGCGCAGGGCGTGGTCTCTGTTGCGGCGGGCACCCGGTTGCGGCCCTATTTGCGGTGGGTGCCGGAGGCGGCCGGCGCCATGGCGCTGCTCCTCGGGGTCGCGTGGGCCGGATGGGTCTGGCGGCGCGGGCGCGGATGAGGCGGCGGGCTATCGCGCGCCCCCTCACGGCGCCCCGGCGCGGGCGTTCAGGGGAAGAGCGTGGGGTTGTGCTGGTCCGTCGCGATGCTCCACGCCTTAAGCGTCCACAGCCGCCATCCGGTGAGATAGTGTGGCCCGTCGAAGACGTAGAGACGCAGGCCGCGATAGGCAGTGAACTGCGACCACAGTTCCCACGGCAGCGCCGGACGAAATCCGCCCCCGGACTGGCGGAACGCTTCCACGATCAGGGCGACCCGCCGCGCGCCCAGCACTCGGACCGCCGCGTCGGCGAGCGCGCGGGCGGTGGCCGGCGTGTTGTGACCGACACCGACGCCATCTTGGATGAGGACGGTGGTGTCGGGTGGAAGCCAGCCCTGCAACCAGAGCGCGAACGCGTCGGGGCGTTCGCCGGCCTGCGTGTAGACGCTGAGCCACAGCGGGCGGGGCAGCGCCTCGAGGTAGGCGCGGTACGCGCGCTGATTTGCCCACGTGGGATCGTCCTCCACGCTGGCATAGTACGCGGACGGATGGACGGGGAGCTCGGCAACGATGCGGCGTGACGCGCCCGCGAGCGCGATCGCGTCGGCGCGCGCGTCGGTCTCCGAGGAGCGCGACACCAGTCCCGCCACGATGTGCGCCGCCCACGGAGCGCGGGCGATCCCCGGCCAGTTCGGGCGTACGGCCATAGGCGGGTATGCGCGGCTGTGGTACCACGCCCGGCCGTCGACCACGAGCCACTGGACCACGAGGACATGCGCCCCGATCTGGTCCCACGCTCCGCGCACGCCGATGGTGCCGCGGTCGGGCTGCCAGAAGACGCCCTCGACCAGCGGAACGGGGGGCCACAGATGAGTAGCCGCGCTCGCCGCGATGACCGCCGCGAGGGCCAACCACAGCAGGACACGCACCACCCTATCATATCAACCCAAGGGCCTGCCGCCGAGCGCCCTGGCTCGGCGCTCCCGCCGGTATCCTCGCTGGGCGGCGCGGCGGTCTCTCAGCCCGCCACCCGCAAGATGGACCCGCGTCTCGAAGTCTCGTACTCGGCCGTCGCGCTGCTTTCGATGTGGGCGATCATGGCGGCGCTCATGCTGGGTCTATTGGGCTATGAACTGCTCGATCCCCGGCTCCGGATCGCCTGGCTGATGATGCTGGGCATTGCCGTTTCGGGCGCCTTGCTGCCTCTTCCGGTCGTCGTATCCATCAGCCTCGTGGGCACCGCGCTGTTCGTGGGACAGCTCATGCTGCGCACGTGGTCGGGTCTCGGCACCGGACTCGGCCCGTGGGAGGTCGCGTTCCTGCTGCCGCTGCTTCCCCTCCCGGTGGCCGCAATCCGCGCGGAAGGGAACCACTTGGCGCGGCGGCTCGGGGCCTTACGAGAACAGCAGGTCCGGGCGACGTACGTGGTCGACCCGTACACGGGCCTCCCCGGAACCGGTCTCAGTGCGCGCCTTGCCGCCACGGTGCTGGCGGAATGGCAGAGCGCGGGACGGCGCGGAGCGGTGGTGGAGATCGAGCTCACGAACCTGGCGACCGTGCGGGAGGTCTTGGACGCAGCGGACTTTTTTCAGGAGATCAACAATCTCGCCCGCGAGATGCGCGAGACCCTCCGTGCGGCGGACTGGATTCTGCAGCCCGAAGAGGACCGCATCTGGGTGCTCACCGAGCGCGGCGCCGGTCCGGCGGCACACCAGGTGATCGCGGATCACCTCGGAGAGATTGCGCTGCGTCATACAACCCTCAGGCTGACACTACGCGTCGCCGTCTATCCCGACGAGGGGAAGTCCGTGGGGGAGCTTCTCGTGGCACTCGATCAGAAGCAGGCCGTGGCCCTCTGAGCCCACCCCCGAACGCCGGCCCGCGGGCCCGGCGAAAGATTCAAGGAGGTCCCTCATGACCCGGACGATCTTGCGTGGAGCGCGGGTGTTCGACGGCGCGGGCCGCGAAGGCCCGCGGCGGCAGGCGGTCGTGATCGAGGACGACCGCATCGCCGACGTGGTGGCCGACGGCGCGGCCCCGTCTGACGCGGGGCGGACGGCCGGTGACGGTGGCTCGGCCCGCGTCATCGATCTGTCCGGGTGCACGCTGCTGCCCGGGCTGATCGACCTGCACGTGCACCTGGGGTGGGGCGCGCGCGCCGCGATACCGAACGTCGCCGCGGTGGCGCTGGCCGCGGCCCGCAACGTGCGGACCGCACAGGCCGCCGGGATCACCGGTCTCCGCGACGTCGGCACGCAGGGCGGCGTCGCGATGGCCGTGCGCGATGCGGTCGCGCGGGGCGCACCGGCTGGGGCGCCGGGTGGCGTGCCACGCCTCGCTGCTCGACTCGACCCGGATGGCGATCCGCGCAGGCGTGGACACGGTGGAGCACGGGTGCGACCTCGACCAGGAGACCGCCCGCGCCATGGCCGGGCAGGGGATCACCATGGTCCCGACCCTGCTCGTTTCGAAGCTCATCATGGACCGGTGGGAGGAGTTCAAGGCGGTCCCGATGATGCGGTCGATCCCCGTGCGCGCCAAGCGCCACGTGGAGAGTTTCCAGATCGCCATGGCGGCCGGGGTGACGATGGCGGCCGGGACGGACATCTTCTTCGGGCTCGGCAAGTTCGAGTCGCTGCCCGACGAGCTCGCGTACATGGTCGAGTGCGGCATGAGCGCGCCCCAGGCCCTGGTGGCGGCGACGCGGCACGGGGCGGAGGCGCTCGGCGCCGACGACAGGCTCGGCGTGATTGCCCGGGGCAAGCTCGCCGACGTGGTGGCGGTGGAAGGCGATCCGACGGCCGACATCGCCGCGCTGGACCGCGTCGCGCTCGTGATGCAGGGCGGACAGATGATGGTGGACGCAAGGAACGCCGGCTGAGACGTCACCGGCAGGCCGCTGGAGGAGCGCGCCGCACCGCGGCGTAGCCAATGGCCATGCGCATCGACGTGGCGACGCACATCCTTCCGGCCCGATACTTTGCGAAGCTCCAGCAGATCCCGGGTTTCTACATGGCCAAGCGCGTCAAGGGCATCCCGTGCTTGTTCGATCTCGACGTGCGGTTTCGGGTCATGGACGGCTTCGGGGAGTACCGGCAGGTGCTCTCGATTGCGCTGCCGTCGATCGACCGTCTCGGCCCGCCCGAGGCCACGCCGGCGCTCGCCCGTCTCGCGAACGACGAACTGGCCGAACTCGTCGCCGCCCATCCCGACCGGTTTGCCGGCGCGTTCGGCGCCCTGCCGCTGAACAACCCCGACGCCAGCCTGCGCGAATTGGAGCGGCTCGCCGCGCATCCGGCCTTCTTCGGCGTCCAGATCCATTCCAACGTCGCGGGACGGCCGCTCGACGAACGCGCGACGCTCCAGGTGATCGAGGAAGCCGCGCGCCGGCGGATGCCGATCTTTCTGCATCCCGCGCGGGCGGCGTCCTTTGCCGACTACGTCAATGAGACCCAGTCCCTGTACGATCTCTGGCAGATCTTCGGCTGGCCGTACGAGACGACCATTGCGATGGCGCGTCTGGTCTTTACCGGGTTGTTCGACCGGCACCCCGACGCCGTGATCATCACGCATCATCTGGGCGGGATGGCCCCCCATTTCGTCGGGCGCATGAACGGAGGGTTCGAGCAGTTCGGCACCCGGGGGGCGGAAGGGCAGACCGAGACACTGCCTGTCCCGCTCGCGCATCCTCCGGCCTGGTACTTTCCACGGTTCTACGCCGACACGGCCCTGTTCGGGGCAGCGCACGCGATGCGCTGCGGACTGGCGTACTTCCCTCCCGAGCGCGTCTTGTTCGGCAGCGATACGCCGTTCGATCCCGAAGGAGGCCCGCGCTACATCCGTGACACCATCGCCGATCTCGACGAGAGCGGCATCTCCGCGGACCATCGCCGGATGATCGACGAGGGCAACTTCCGGCGGCTCGCGGCCGAGCGCGCGCGCGCATGCGGGTCGTCATGATCCGCACACACCGGCTCATCACCGGGCTCGCGCTCAGCGCGGTCCTGTGCTTCGCCGGGCCGGCGGCGCCTGGGCGCGCCGCCGGCCCGGCCATTCACATGGGGTACCTCGGGGTCGCGAGCGACGCCGGCATCTTCATCGCGCTCGACAAAGGCTACTTCAAGGCGCAGGGCGTCGATCTGGCGCTGGAGCGGTTCGGCGTCGGGGCGGACCAGATGGCGCTCCTCGGCGCGGGCCGGCTCGACATCGCGAGCGGGGCGACGAGCCCGACGTTGTTCAATGCGATCGCGCGGGGCCTCCCCGTCGCCGTGGTCGCGGACAAGGGCTCGCTGCGCAAGGGATTCGGCTTCAACGTGCTGGTCGTCCGCAAGGCCCTCGTCGACGGCGGACAGTTCAAGGGACTCGCCGACCTCCGCGGCCGGGTGCTCGGTTCGCCGAGCCCGGCGTCGATCGTCGCGTTTGAAAACTACCTGATTCTCAAGAAGGCCGGGCTCACGCCGCGGGACATGACGGTCGAATACGTCGAGTTCGCCGACCAGCCCGCCGCGATGGCGAACGGCAAGATCGACGCCGCGGTGATGGTGGAGCCGTTTGCCACCGCCGCGGAGTCGCGCGGCATCGGCAAGATCGTGATGCCGCTCGACCAGCTGCTGCCGGATTTCCAGACCGCGGTGATCTTCTACAACCGTGACTGGGCGCGGGCGCACGCCGAAGACGCGCAGCGCTGGATGGTGGCCTACGTGCAGGCGCTACGCTACTACAACCAGGCGCTGCGGGACCGGCGGGTCCGCGACGACGTGATCACGATTATGGCCGCCCACACGCCGATCAAAGACCGCGCGGTGTGGGACAAGATGATCTGGGCCGGCCTTAGCCCCGACGGTACTGTGACCACGCGGACCATCCTCGACTACGAGCGTTGGCTCCTCAACGAGCATCAGATCGCCCAGTTCGTCACGGCGCCCCGTTTCGCCGACGCGTCGTACACGGAGCACGCGGTCTCGGTCCTCGGTCCCGCCCGCCCTTAGGACCGGTTAGCGATCAATGGCACGCGTGGTTGTGCTCGGCAGCGCGGTCCTCGACCACCGGGTCTGGGTCGACGAGTGGCCGCCGGTCCGCGGCCGGACGCCCGCCACCGCGTACGCGGAAGATCTCGGCGGGCAGGGCGCCGTCGCGGCGGCCGCGGTCGCGCGGCTCGGCGGGAGCGCGGTGTTTGCCGGTCCCCGCGGCGGCGACCCCGCGGGCGAACGCGTGACGGCATTCTTGGAATCTTACGGCGTCGACACCCGGTTCATGAAAGTGTTTCCGGCCGGGAAGACGGGCGTCTCCTCGATTGCCATCGTGCCCGGGGGTGAACGGTTCATCGTCGCCTATCCTGGCGAGGGGCTCCGCGACGAGCCGGATTGGGCGCCGCTTGCGGCACTCGACGGCGCGGATGCGGTGCTCGTGGACAGCCGGCTGCCCCGCGCGGGCGCGGCGCTCGCCGCCGCCGCCCGCGCGCAGGGCCTGCCCGTCGTGCTGGACTTCGACGTCGACGCGCCCGACGCGTGGGCGCTTGCCCGCACCGCCACCCATGCGATCGCGGATGAAGACTTAGCAGGTCAGGCGGGCGGGACCGGCGCGATGCTCGAACGCCTGCGCCGGGACGGCGTGTGGGGCGCGGTCACGGCGGGCGCGGCCGGGGTGATTCACCAGGGCGGCCGCGTGCCCGCGTACAAGGTGGCGGCGCGCGACACCACCGGCGCGGGCGACGTCTTTCACGGCGCGTTTGCGCTCGCCCTGGCGGAGGGACGGACTTCCGAGGAGGCGCTGAACTTTGCGTCCGCCGCGGCGGCGCTGCGATGCGAAACGGGCGGTATTCCCGAACGGCGGGCGGTAGACCGGCTGCTGGCGGCGAACCCCGGGCGGCGCGGTTAGCCGCGCGCGCGGCTCTCGTGGACCGTGCGGCCGGCCGTCGCCGGTACCTCGCCCGCGTACTGCTCGGCGAAGAAACGCTCGCACGCCGTGACCCCGGAGCCGAGCGGCAACGCGATTCCCGCCATCGTGCAGGCCAGTTCCGTGCCCGCGAGCGTCGCGAGCACCTCGAGCTCATTCAGCGCGCCGAGATGCCCGATCCGGAAGACCTTGCCTTTCACCCGGCCGAGCCCGACGCCGAGCGAGAGATTGAGCCGCTGGGCCGCGGCGCGCACGACCGCGTCGGAGTCGGCGCCCGCCGGAACGACGACCGCGGTGAGGCTGTTTGAGTACCACTCGGCGCGCGCGCACAGGTTGTTGAGGCCCCACGCCGCCACGGCGCGACGCACGCCCTCGGCGAGGCGGCGGTGGCGCGCCAAGACGTTCGGCAGTCCCTCCTCGAGCAGCATCCGCACGGCCTCGCGCAGCCCGTAGAGCGTGAGCGTCGCCGGCGTGTAGGGGAAGTAGCCGCGCTGCATCTCGCGGATGACCGGCCCCCAGTCGAAGAAGTACCGCGGCAGCGTCGCGCGTTCGCCCGCCTCGAGGGCGCGGGGACCGGCGCACAGCACGGCCATCCCGGGCGGCAGCATCAGTCCCTTCTGCGTCCCGGTCAGGGCGACGTCGATCTTCCACGCGTCGAACTCGAAGTCCACGCTCCCGAGCGCGCTCACGACGTCGACGAAGAACAGCGCCGGATGCCTGGCCGCGTCCATCGCCGCGCGGACGGCCGCGAGGTCGGAGGTGACGCCGGTCGAGGTCTCGTTGTGCACGACGAGCAGCGCCCGGTAGCGGTGCGCCGTGTCGCGAGACAGGTGCTCGTGCACCAGTTGCGGCGGCACGCCCTCGCCCCAGGGTACCTCGACGGCTTCGACCGCCAAGCCGAGGCGCCGCGCGCACTCGGCGTAGAGTTGGCTGAAGTGACCGTTGACGAACGCGAGCACCTGATCGCCGGGGTTGAGCGTGTTGACGAGCGAGGCTTCCCACGCGCCGGTTCCCGAGGCGGGGTAGAGGATGATCTCGCCGCGTGTCGTCCCGAAGACCTGCCTGAGGCCCGCGACCGCTTCGTTGACGACCGCCGGCAGCTCGGGGCCGCGATGATCGACGACCGCGCGATCCATTGCGCGCAGGATGCGCTCGGGAACGTTCGTGGGACCCGGGATCTGCAAGAAGTGTCGGCCGGCCATCGTGCGGGTCGATTTCGCAGGCCGGCCGGGCTTTCCCTGCGCCGGCCGGGACGTTCGCGGGCTGAGGGGAAAGCCGTGGCCGGTCCGCGAAAGACGTCGTCCACCGTGGAGCAGCAGATCCGCGTCTGCAGGAGGCCGTGATGCGCGTCGGGGCGGGGGAGTACACGTACGAGGTCCGGGACAGCTGGGGTAGGCTGCCCGACGGCTGGTCGTATCTCGAGGTGTCGGGCGTGGCGATCGATCGGCAGGACCGTGCCTACGTCTTCAACCGCGGCAAGCACCCGATGATCGTGCTCGACCGCGACGGCGCCTTCCTGGGGTCGTGGGGCGAAGGCATGTTCACGCGGCCGCACGCCGCGACCATGGGGCCCGACGATACGCTCTGGCTCGTCGACGACGGCGACCACACGATCCGGCGCTGCACGCTCGACGGGAAGGTGCTGCTGACGATCGGCACCCCCAACCAGCCGGCTCCAAAGTGGAGCGGCAAGCCGTTCAACCGGCCCACGCACGTCGCGGTCGCCGGCGACGGCTCCCTGTACATCACGGACGGCTACGGCAACACACGCGTGCACCGGTTCGTCGCGGAGGGGAAACACCTCGGATCGTGGGGCGAACCCGGCACCGATCCCGGCCAGTTCAACCTGCCGCATAACGTCGGTGTGGACCGCCAGGGCCGTGTCTACGTCGCCGACCGGGAGAACTTCCGCGTCCAGATATTCGACGCCGGCGGCCGCTTCATCACGCAGTGGAACAACCTCTACCGTCCCTGCGGACTGTACGTCGACCGGCAGGGCGACCAGGATCGGATCTACATCGGCGAGTTGTCGTCGAGCGTGTCCGTGAGCGAAGGGATCCAGAATCTCGGCGCCCGCCTGCAGATCTTCACGCCGGCGGGAGAGCGCGTCGCGCGCATCGGCGCGCCGCTCCCGGGCAGCGGGCCCGGCGAGTTCGTCGCTCCGCACACCGTGGCCGTGGATTCCCGGGGGGACGTCTACGTCGGGGAAGTCTCGTACACGATCCGCGGCAAGCTGTTGACGCCGCCGCAGGAGCTGCGCAGCCTGCAGAAATTCGAGCGGGTGAGGTAACGACGATACGGCATCTCGCAGCGGCCGTGCTCGTGGCACTGCTCGCGGGCGGGGCGCTGTCCGCGGGGCCTGCGCACCAGATCACGGCCGGCCGGGGTATCGGGCCGGTCGACCTCGGTGCGCCGCTCGCGCGGGCCACGGCGGCGCTCGGGCCGCATAAATCCAGCGCGTCCATTGGCGAGGGGCCCGTGCGACTGCGCGAGTACCGGTGGTACACGAGTACGGCTCATGACGCGTCCCCCGCGGCGAGCGGGTTTGCGGTGACGTGCCTTCCTGACGGACGGATCACCCAGGTCAGTGTCCGCTACCTCCCCGCGTACACCACCGAGAAGAACTTGCACACCTCCGGGCCCGGCGGCGTCCGCGGCTCCTCGCTGCTCGGCGTGCAGCTGGCGATGGGGTCGCCCGGCACGGTCACGCTCGGAGAAGCCGGCATGCGGAAGATGGAGTACGGCGGCATCCGGTTCTGGATAGATACGACCACGCAGATGGTGGCCCGAATCGACGTGTTCTAGGGATGGCGGTCAGCCGGCACGGGGGCTGTCCGGCTCGCCGGTCTCCCGGGTCGCCGACAGCCGCAGGCGGCGCTCGACGAGCAAGAACTCGCGAAACAACACTTCCCATTCTTCGAACGCGACGCCCGTGTGGCGAATCGTGTGCTCGATGCCGTCGAGGGCCCGGACGGCTTCGGCGGCCGCGGCGGGGCCGCTCGGCTGGCCGGCGATATGAGTTCGCCACGCATCACGAAGCCGGTCCTCGATTTCGTTGGCATCGCGCGTCCAGGTCAAATAGGCCGGTGTGAAGGGCAGCAACTCCGTGAGCGCGGCCTGCACGCCGGCCACGCGCGGTGTGCGTCCGCTGATGGCGATGTCAAACGGATAGACGGTGACCTCGAGGTCGTGCCCGGCAAGGGTCGCCAGCTCGTGCATCACCATGCCCGCGACAGTCCCGCCCATCAGCACACCGAGCATGCGCGTCGGGACGCTGATGAGCGGGCTCGTCGGCACCCGGCGCGCCCCCACGCCGACGTCGGCGAGCGTGCGCTCGATCTCACGGACGACCGTGTCGTAGTGCGCGGCGTGGATGACGACGGGTAGGTGGCGGGTGGTCCAGCGGCGCACGAGCGTCCGCGCCTGCGTGACCGGCGCGATGAGCGCGGCGACGATCAGCGTGACGGCCATCCCGAAGGTGTAGCGGTAGCCGGGCAGTAACGCCCGGGCGATGTTCACCGCGCCGCGCGGCCGCTCGCGGGAATCCAGCAGCAGCAGCGCGGCGGCGCCGACGACCAGCGGGATCACCGCGGCGCCGGCGAGCATCGCGAGCCGGATCCACGCGCGGTTCACCCACGACGGCAGGGTGATAAAGGTGAGCAGAAACGTCGCGAACCCCGGCCACGCAATCCCGGCGATCGCGACCAGCCAGACGACCGATGCAAACGCCATGATGGTCACGATGATCTGCCGCTGCTGCGGTACTCTGCCGAAGAGCAGTACCGTGGCCCATCCGAGCGCCGTGTTGGCGATGCGTCCCAGCGACCGCAGCGCGAGTGCGATCAATACTTGGAGAATTGCCACAATCTGATTCTACCCGTTCCGGAAGGGCGAAGGGAGAACGGGCCGCCGCGGTAAAGACGGTGGGACCCTTTACACGACGCGAACGGGAGGCTGGCCGTGGCTCAGGAGCGGGATGCGGGGGACGCAAGGCGACGGATCACGCGGCGCGGATTGCTGGCGGGGGCGGCGGTGGCCGGGGCGGGCCTGGCCGCGGGGTTGGAGGGGGGCGCGCCCGGCTGGCTCGGTGAGAGCCCGGCCGGGGGCCTCGCGTCGGCGGCGCCCCGCCGGGGCGGGACGCTGCGCATCGCGGAGATCGGGGAGCCGCTGACGCTCGACACCGTCGCGACGACCGCCGACCTCACGTCCACGATCACGCTGCCGGTGTTCGAGGAGCTCTTCATCTTCGACGCCAACTGGCGCATCCAGCCGCTGCTCGCGTCGTCGTACACCGTGAGCAAGGACGCAATGACGTACACGTTCACGCTCCGCAAGAACGTGCCGTTCCACAACGGCCGCGACATGACCCCGGCGGACGTCGTCGCCTCGCTGAACCGGTGGGGCCGGGTGAGCCCGCGCGGCCCGTCCGTTTACCAGAACGTCGACAGCGTCCAGCCGTCCGGCGCCGATCAGGTGGTGATGAAGCTCAAGCGGCCCTACGCGCCGCTGCTCGCCTTCCTCGCGCTGCCCAACGGCGCCGCCGCGATCATGCCGCGGGAGATCGTCGAGGCGGCCGGCACCAGCCCGCTCAAGCAGTTCATCGGGACCGGCCCCTACCGCTTCGTCGAATGGGTCCCCGACCGCTACGTCAAGCTTGCGCGGTTCGACCACTACGCGGCGCGCACCGAACCGGCGAACGGCTATGCCGGCCGGCGCGAGGCGCTGGCCGACGAAATCTTGTACTACCCGGTGTCGCAGGTAGCGACGCGGATCGCCGGCGTGCAGAGCGGCGACTACGACGTCGCCGACGGGATCAACCAAGACGCGTACACGGCGTTGAAGAAGGACCCGCGGGTGGTCCCGGAGATCATCCGGCCGGGGTCGTTCCTGACGTTCTTCTTCAATAAGAAGCAGGGCATCATGGCGAACGAAAAACTGCGCGAGGCCGTGTTGATCGCGCTCGACATGCAGCCGATCATGTCGGCGACCTTCGGCAATCCGGACCTCTACTCGCTGTACCCCAGTATCTATCCGAAGGGGACGCCCTGGTACACGACGGCGGGCGCCGACTGGTACAACGTGCATAATGTGCCCCGGGCGAAGGAGCTGATGAAGGAAGCCGGCTACTCCGGCCAGCCGGTCCGGTGGCTCACGACCCAGCAGTACGACTACATGTTCAAGAGCACGGTGGTCGCCACGTCGCAGCTGCAGCACGCCGGCTTTAACGTCGACATGCAGGTGCTGGAGTGGGCCGGCGTGCTCGACCACCGCAGCAAGCCCGCGGACTACGACCTGTTCACCACGTCGCACGGGTTTGTGCCCGATCCGGCGCTGATCACCGTGTTCAGCTCCGCGTACCCGGGGTGGTGGGACACGGCGACAAAGAATCAGCTGCTCGGCGAATTCACCAGCGAGGCCGACCAGAGCGTGCGGGTGAAGACCTGGGCGAAGCTCCAGGCGCTCATGTACAAGGAGGCGCCGATCGTCCGGCCCGGCGAGTTCTACGGGCTGCTGCTCCGGAGCCGGGCGCTCGAGACCTTCCGGGCGTCGTACTGGATCGTCCCGTGGAACGTGGCCGCGGTGAAGTGATCCCGGCTTCGCGGGACGGGACGGCCCCGGCCTAGCCGGTGCTCGCGTACCTGACGGGACGGCTGGCAGCACTCCTGCCGGTGCTGCTGGTCGTCGCGGTCGTGGTGTTCATGCTCATTCACGTGACGCCGGGCGATCCGGCGCGCGTGCTGCTCGGGCAGGACGCCACCGTGGAGCAGGTGGCCGCGTTGCGCCACGAGATGGGGCTCGACCGGCCGCTGCCGCTCCAGTTCGCGCTGTGGCTCGGCCGCGCGGTGCGCGGCGACCTCGGCCTGTCGTTCTTCCTGCACCTCCCGGTGACGACCGACATCGTGCAGCACGCCGGGCCGACGACGATGCTCTCGCTCCTCGGCCTCGGCGTCGCGCTGGTGATCGGCATTCCGACCGGCATCGTCTCCGCCGTCTTCCGCAACTCGTGGCTCGACCAGGCCAGCCTCGCGCTCGCGATGCTGGGGGCGGCCGTGCCGAGCTTTTGGCTCGGCCTGTCGCTGATCGTGCTGTTCGCGGTGGACCTTGGCTGGCTGCCCTCGTCCGGGTATCGCTCGCCCGGGGCGGGGCTCGGACAGAGCCTGCACTATCTCGTCCTGCCGGCGCTGGCGCTCGGCCTCCCGAACTCGTCGCTGATCATCCGGTTCACGCGCAGCAGCCTGCTCGACGTGCTGGGCAACGACTACATCCGGACCGCCAGCGCCAAAGGGCTGCCGCGGCCGCGCGTGATCTTCCGGCACGCCATGCGCAACGCGCTGGTGCCGATCCTCACCGTCGTCGGCCTGACCTTCGCCGCGCTGATGGGCGGCGCGGTGGTCACGGAGACCGTGTTCAGCCTCCCCGGCATCGGCCAGCTGGTGGTCTCATCCGTGCTGCGGCGTGACTACCCCGTGATCCAGGGCGTCATCCTGCTGGTCGCGACGATCTACGTGCTCGTCAACCTGGCCGTCGACGTGCTCTACTTTGTCGTCGATCCGAGGGTCCGGTATTGAAGGCGGCGGGTGAGATGGCGGCCGGAGCCCCGGCGATTTCTCCCGCCCTGCGCCGGCGCCGGGGGCCGTCCGCGCTGCTCTGGCGGATGGTGCGTCGCCGGCGCATCGTCGCCGTCGGGCTCGTGCTGCTGCTGATCGTCCTCGGCGCCGCGCTCCTCGCGCCGCAGCTCGCCCCCTACGATCCGGTCGCACTCGACGTCCCGTCGCGCCTCGCGGCGCCGGGTGCCGCCCATCCCTTCGGAACCGACGAGTTCGGCCGCGACATCCTCAGCCGGACGCTGTACGGGGCGCGGCTGTCGCTCGCGGTCGGCGCCCTCGTCACCGTGCTCGTGACGACCGCCGGCATCGCCGTGGGTCTCATCGCCGGCACCAACCCCAGGGCGGACCGCGTGCTGATGCGGATCATGGACGGGCTGATGGCCTTTCCGGATATTCTGCTCGCGATCGCGCTCATGGCGTCGCTCGGGCCGAGCGCCCGGAACGTCGTGATCGCGCTCGGGTTTGTCTACACACCGCGGATCGCGCGCATCGTCCGCGCGTCCGTCTTGGTGGTGGCGTCGCAGGAGTACGTCGAGGCGGCCCGGGCGGTCGGCGCGCCGGTCGCGCGGATCCTGATCCGCCACATCCTCGTCAACACGGCGTCCCCCGTGATCGTCCAGGCGACCTTCATCACGGCGTACGCGATGCTCGGCGAGGCGGCGCTGAGCTTCCTCGGGGTCGGCATTCCGCCGCAGATCCCGACGTGGGGCGGCATCATCAGCGAGGGCCAGGTATATCTCCGCCAGGCGTGGTGGATCAGCATCTTTCCGGGCGCGGCGATCGTCCTCAGCGTGCTGAGCCTGAACCTCTTGGGGGACGGGTTGCGCGACTATCTCGATCCGCGCCTCAGGTACTCGTAGCCCAAGGCCGGCCGCCGGGCCGCGGCGCAGGCCCCACAGGGAGACCGGCCGATTCTATGGAACGACCCTCTACGACAGGCGGCCCGTAGCTCCAGCGTGATGCGCGTCGAGACCCAGGGGGTGGACGATGGCACGGTCGACATCTAGCGGCAGGATGACCCGCAGGGGGATACTCGCGGGCGGCCTCGCGCTCGGCGGCGGATACCTGGCCGGCACCGGGCTCGATCTCGTTCGCGGCAGCGGTCTGCCGGAGGCGTTCGGCGCGGCGGCGACGCCGAAGCGCGGCGGCATGCTCGTGGCCGCGGCCGAGGTGGATCCGGTCAGCCTGGATCCGCATACCAACTCGAACTTCTCGTCCGCCCAGGCCTACGAGCACATCTACGAGAGCCTGACCGGCTATAACGACAAGAACCAAATCGTCCCGATGCTGGCACAGAAGTGGGAGGTCCAGAACGGCGGCAAGACCTACATCTTCCACCTGCGCCCGAACGTCAAGTTCCATAACGGCCAGACGATGACTGCCGACGACGTGAAGTACACGGTCGACCGGATCGTCGATCCAAAAACCGCCTCGCCCTGGCGCGGCTGGTTCGATACGATCGTAGAAACCAAGGTCATCGACCCGTTGACGGTCCAGATCAACCTGAACGCGGCGTACCCGGGCCTGCTCGGTTCGTTCGCCGGGATGCGCGCCTCCGGCATCATCCCGAAGGGCCTGGCCGAGCGCGAGAACCTCAAGATCAAGGCGATCGGGACGGGGCCGTTCAAGCTGGTCGAGTACGTCCCGCAAGATCATCTCACCTACGCGCGGCACGGCGACTACTGGGACAAGCCGCTGCCGTACCTCGACGGCATGACGTTCAAGATCCTGACCGAGGAGAACGCGCGCCTCGCGGCGCTGCGCGCCGGGCAGATCCAGTACGCGTACATCAGCGCGCAGGGCGAAGCGCAGCTCAAGGGCGTGCCCGGGATTACGATCCTGAAGGGCCTCGTCGCGAACGTGACGCTGCATTACATCAACGTGTCCCGGAAGCCGCTCAATGACTGGCGCGTCCGCAAGGCGATGCGGATGGCCGTCGACACGAACGAGGTGATCCAAAAGGCCGCATTCGGCGCGGCGGTGCCCTCGGGCCCGATCCCGACCGGGTACGGCGACTGGTACGTGCCGTCCAGTCTTCTGCCCTACAACAAGCCGGACATCGCCGGCGCGAAGAAGCTGCTCGCGGAGGCCGGCTATCCGAACGGCGGCTTCCGCGTCACGCTGCTGTGCTCGCCGCAATATCCCGAGTACGTGGCCACGACGCTGGTCGTGCAGGACAGCCTGAAGAAGCTTGGAATCGACGCGCAGGTGCAGCAGATGGAGTGGGGCGCCTTCGTCGCGGACCACAACCGGGAGCTGCAGACCCACGGCCAGGAAGGCGGCGAGATCTTCTGCTCCGGCAACACGTTCCGGCCGGATCCGGACGGGTACATCTACCCGTACTTCTACAGCCGGGGGCCGATCAACGACGGCGGCTACTCCAATCCGAAGCTCGATCCCCTGATGGTGCAGGCGCGGTCGATCACCAACCACGACCAGCGGAAGAGTCTCTACATCGAGATCCAGAAGACGCTGCTCGACGAGTCGCCGAACTGGTGGTGGCACGTGAAGTACAACATCGACGCGATCTCCTCGCGGCTGCAGGGGTTCTCCCAGTCGTTCACGGGACGCCGGTTCTTGCTGAAGCAGGCCTGGCTAGCCTGAGCGGGTTTCGCTTCGCGGCACGGCGGGTCCGTCCCCTCGCGGGGACGCCCGCCGTGCCGGCCTGATCTCCCATGCGATATCTCCTCCGTCGCGGCGCGTGGATGGCCGCGGCCCTGCTCGGGGTCTCCATTCTAATTTTCGGCCTGGTGCGGCTCCTCCCGGGGACCATCGTCGACATCCTGGCCGGGACCGAGGGGCGCTTGGGCCCGGAGCAACGCGCGGCGGTGCTCCATTCATTTGGCTTGGACCGGCCGCTTCCCGTGCAGTACGGGCTGTGGCTGTGGAACCTGGTGCACGGCAATCTCGGCTGGTCGTTCCGGACCCAGCAGCCGGTCGGGGAGCTGATCGCCGCCCGGCTGCCGATCACCATCGAGCTCGCGGTGCTCACGATCGCCGTCGTGGCCGCGGTCGGCATCCCGCTCGGCATCCTGGCCAGCGTCACGCCGAGCGTGCGCGTCAAAGCACTCGCGCAGATCGTCGGGCTGCTCGGATTGTCCGTGCCCAACTTCTGGACGGCCGTGATGCTCATCCTCGTCGCGTCGTACGCGTTCCACTGGCTGCCCGCGCTCATCTTCACGCCGCCGTGGGTGTCGCCGTGGACCAACGCGCAGCAGATGCTGCTGCCAGTCACCTCGCTCGCGCTCGGGCTGGCCGCGGTGGTCGTACGCATGACCCGGTCGTCGATGCTGGAGGTCCTCGGGCAGGAATACGTGAAGGTCGCCCGGGCCAAGGGGCTGCGCGGCGGCACGGTGCTGCTCCGGCACGCGCTGCGCAACGCCCTCATTCCCATCATCACGGTGCTGGGGCTGCAGACCGGCTTTCTCCTCGGCGGGGTCGTGATCACCGAGCAAATCTTCGGCCTGCCCGGGTTGGGCTGGATGCTGCTGAACGGCGTCTATCAACGGGACTATCCGGTCGTCCAGGGGACGGTGATGCTGTTCGCGGTGACGTTCGCGGCCGTTAACCTCGCGGTCGATCTCCTCTACACGTCGCTCGATCCCCGGATCCGCTACGAATGAGCCGGGACGCGGGGGCGGCGGTCCGCGTGGCGCGCCTGGCGCGCCTGGCGCGCCGCAATCCGACGGCCGTCGTCGGCGCGGTGGTCATCGGGCTCACCGTCTTCATCGCCGTCACGGCGCCGCTCCTCACCCGGTACAATCCGGTGTCGCAAATCGCGCAGCCGCTGCTCGCGCCCGGCGGTCCGTATCCGGTCGGCACCGACGAGCTGGGCCGCGACGAGCTCAGCCGCCTGATCTTCGGCACCCGCGTCTCGCTCTACGTCGGCGGGCTCGCGGTCGTGATCGCGCTGGTGTTCGGCGCCTCCTCCGGTATCGCCGCGGGCTTCTACGGCGGCTGGCTTGACAACGCGACGATGCGCGTCATGGACGTGCTGTTCTCGATGCCGGCCCTCGTGCTGGCGATCACGCTCACGAGCGTCCTCGGCCCGAGCCTCACCAACGCGATGATCGCGATCGGCATCGTCTACGCGCCGACCTTCGCCCGGATCGCCCGGGGCCCGACGCTGGCGGTGATCGGGCTGCCGTACATCGAAGCCGCGCGGGCGATTGGGGCGTCGAACGCGATCATCATCGTTCGCCACGTGCTGCCGAACGTTTCGGCGCCGCTGCTCGTCCAGACGACCGTCTCGCTGTCGACGGCCATCCTGACGGAGGCCGCGCTCAGTTTCCTCGGCCTCGGGACGCAGCCGCCGACCGCGTCGTGGGGCCTGATGCTCAGCACCGCCCGCCAGTACATGCTGCTCGACCCGTGGATCGCCGTGCTGCCGGGGGTCGCGATCGCGGTGACCGTGCTGGGGTTCAATCTCCTCGGCGACGGCCTTCGGGACGTCTTGGATCCACGCATCCGAACGATGTGATCGACGGCCGGACCAGGCCGCAGCGAAATGCAGGGACAGCACCCATGCCGAAGCAGCCCTATCTGTACGAGCACATGACCTGGGAAGAGGTGAACGACGCCGTTCGCGCGGGACGGGTCGCGCTGATTCCCGTCGGCACGATTGAAGACCACGGGCCGCACCTCCCGGTGGACACCGACGTCGTCATCGCGTCCGCGTTCTGCGAGCGGGCGGCGCGGCTCGCCCCGGACGAGATCGCCCTGCTGCCGTGCGTCCGGGTGGGTTACAGCCCGCACCACATGGACTTTCCCGGCACCCTGACGATCCGCTGGAACACGTTTGTCGAATACCTCGCCGACATCACCCGCAGCCTCGCGCATCACGGGTTCACGAAGATGCTGATGGTCAACGGGCACGGCAGCAACCGGCCGCTCGTGGAGATAGCGGCCCGGATCACCGTGGTCGAGCGGCCGGACGTGCACTGCGCGTACACGTCCTGGTGGGATCTCGCCGACGTGCGCGTCGCCTTCAACGCCGTGCGCGAATCGCGGGTGACGTCGCCGGCCGCAAGCCCGACCCCGCGTTCAAGAACCCGCTCTGGATGACCGAGTACTGGAGCGCGGACTCGACCAACGGGATCAAGGGTGACCCGACGCACGCGACCGCGGACAAGGGCGAGAAGGCGCTTGCCGCCGGCGCCGCCGAGTTCGTCGAGATCATCCGCGAGCTGCGGGTCCGGCCGATCAAGCCGCGGGTGCCCCACCAGGTCCGGCCGGCGCAGCCGCTCGGGATCGCCAAGACCTAGCGCCGGTCCTCGCGACTGCGCGCCTCGGTCGTAGCCAAGCGGCTCACGGTGACCGGCTGATGTTTACCGTGGAGCAGCGCGACCGCGTCCGCGACCGGACCCTCGCGATGGCGCGCGCCGACCGGCGCATCGTCGCGGGGGCGGCGATCGGGTCCGCCGCCCACGGGCCGGGTGATCGCTGGTCGGATCTCGACCTCGGCTTCGGTGTGGGGGAGGGCGCGTCTCCCGGCGAGGTGCTCGCCGACTGGACGCCCCGGCTCGAGCGCGAGCACGGCGCGGTGCACCTCTTCGATCTCCTCACCGGCGCGGCGAGCTATCGCGTGTTTCTGTTTCCCGGCGCGCTTCAAGTTGATCTGTCGTTCGCGCCGGCGGCCGCGTTCGGCGCCCGCGGGCCGAAGTTCAAGCTGCTGTTCGGAAGCGCCGTCGAGCACCCCCGCGCGGAGCCGCCGTCCGCGTCGCACCTCTTCGGCTTGGGCGTGCACCACGCGGTGCGCGCGCGGTTCTGCGTGGAGCGGAGCCGGTTCTGGCAGGCGCAGCACTGGATCGGCGAACTGCGGGAGATCGGCCTCACACTGGCATGCCGCCGCCGCGGCCTGCCGATGGCGCAGGGCAGGGGGTACGATGATCTGCCCGCCGAGGTCGCGACACCGTTCCAGGAGACCCTTGTGCGTTCGCTCGATCGGGCCGAGCTCCTGCGGGCGCTGCGCGCGGCGATCGACGGGCTGCTCCGGGAAGCTGATGAGGCCCGGGAACTAGCGTCGAAGGTCGAAGGTCAACTGCGGGACTTGATATCCCCGCGGCCTGTTTAGGCCGACCACTCTCTCTTGACATGTCGTTGATTGATGGCAATAATGGAATATATAAACTGTTACATTATCGGGAGGAGGAATAGTACAATCAGTTCCGCGCTCCTCATCCAGGTCGGGAAGATCAAGCAATTGTGCGCAGCTTGGGGCCTCACTGCCAGGGAACTTGACCGGTTCCTTGAAACGGGCGCCGTCCGCCCCGCCAGGCATGGTCGCGGCAGAGGTAGTCTGCGGCTTCTTGACGAGCGGTCGTTATGCGATTTCTTTTTTGCTCACTCGTTTAAGGAGCTAGGTGTACGCCAAGTGGTCGTCGCGAAGGCTGTTGCGCGCCTAAGGCCTCAGTATCAGGCGCTTCTTGGGCGGCGTCCGCGATGGTTTGTTGTCCGCTTTGGGTCCCGGGACAAGAAGGGTGCGCGCCTGTGGCCGGAGTTGGTTTTTGATATCGCTCCGCTGTGGCAGTGCTTGGGGACGGCGGTCTCCCTGAGAAACGAACTCCTCCACGTCCAGCGCGGCAGGCCGAAAGACAATTGGAGAACCCTGTTCCACGAGGCTGTGACCGATCTCAGCCGAGAAATGCGAGAGAAACGCATTTCCGACGAGCACCTGGATGCGGCGATTGAGACGGTACGAGCACGCAGGCGGTCCAGGAAGGCGGACGAGGCGGTTGTCACGGTCCGGCCGCCGTAGACGTCCGAGGTACGTTATCGACACCAGCACGCTATGCCGTGGCATCCGGGCCTTCTTCAGCCGAGACAAGCAAGCACCCGCCGGCGAAGTAAATCCGTCGGCGGCGCTCCTAGACGCATGGCGACGTTCGGAGATTCCGGCGTTCGACTGGGTGTACTCGGAGGACATCCTCGCCGAGTACAAAGAGGTCCTGAACGAGTTGAAACTTCGGAACCTAAACATTGGGCGACTCATAGCAGTAATCCGAAAGAAAGGAATCCTCGTGTCGCCGGGATTCACATCTGACGTATCCTCGGATCCGGCGGATAACGTCTTCTATGCTGCCGCCGAGACCGCGGGCAGAACCCAAATCGTTACAAGCGACCTTAAGCACTTTCCGCAGACAGACAAAGTCCAGGTCCTAAATCCCGAGCAAGCGCTCGCCCAACTGTAGCTCTCTGCTATCGCTCGCGATCCTCGCGGACGGAGGGGGTGCTGTCGACAAACTTCCGGGTAGTCGTGAGTAGGCCGACCCGTGACGAGCGTAGCCTACCAGCCGAACGGCAGGGCGAAGCTTGGCGGCGTCGCGTGGTGGTCGCGGCGCTCGGGCCGGGGCCGCGTCCGGAACCAGCGCACCATCTCGACCATCTGCGTGACAGCGTGCTCGAAGACGTGGCGGCCTTTCTCCGCCGTCGCGCGTTTGGCTTCGCCGATCACGCCGCTCTCCGTGTAGGTGGAGGTCCACTCCACGATCGCCGCCGGCGACGACGCGGTCAGATCGACGGTGTGCCACCGCTCGGCGCCCGGCAGCGCCATGAACGCCGCAAGCTCGTTTCGTATCTTCTCCGCGCGGACGCGGTCCGGATCGATGTGCTGGTACATCGCCGTCTCGAGCTCGCACGCGTGCGCGCAGCCCCCGGGCAGCACCGACTCGCGCCACTCGCGGTTCCACCGTTCGGCGACGAGCTGCCACCAGGAGAGCGTCAGGCAGAGCGCGTCGGTCTGGAGGATCGTCTGCCGGCCGACCTCTTCTACGAGCGGGTGGTTGGAGCCGTGCCCGTTGACGACGACGATGCGCTTGAAGCCGTGGTAGGCGGCGGAGCGGGTGATGTCGAGCAGAAATTTCACCAACGTGCTCGGCTCGATGTTGATGGTGCCGGGGAAGTCCATCACGTGATGGCAGTAGCCGTAGGCGACGGGCGGGAGGACCAGCATCTCCGCCGGCGACCGGCGCGCGGCCTCGTAGACGACGGCGCTGCTCAGTTTCGCGTCGACGTCGAGCGGCAGGTGATGGCCGTGCTGCTCGGTCGACCCGACGGGCAGGACGACCACCTTGTTCATCGCGACGGCCTCGTTGATCTCGGGCCAGGTGAGGTGCTCGTACCGGTATTCCTGCTCCACGGACTTGCGGGCGTTCGACGTGCGTGCGGTCGCCATCGTCTCCTCCTCGCGGGGCTATGATGCGGTGAGCACCTGCCGGCTGAGGAAGGCGCGCACGCCCTCCATGAACGCCGCCGTCTCCTCGGCCTGCGGTGAGTGGCCGCTGTGCTCGAACACGTGCAGTTCCGCGCCGGGGATCCGGCGGGCGATCTCTTCCGATTCCGGTACGGGGCAGATCCAGTCGTGGCGGCCGACTCCCACCCAGGTCGGGACGCGAATCCGGCCGAGGCCGTCGCGCACGTCGTACCGCGCGTAGTCGCGGATCAGCGCCCGGCGCGTCACCGGGTCGAAATCCCGGCCCGCGAGCGACGCCGGCGCCCGCCGTTTGTCGTGGTAGTACATCGGCTGAATCGTCTCAAACGCCCGCTGAAACTCCGCCGGATCGTCGATCGAGCCGTCCCAGAGGCGGCGGTAGGCATCGCGCATCGGCGGCGTTCCGAGGCGTTCCATGTTGGCGGTGGCGCGCGGCATGAACGCCCTGCTTGGGGAGGTACCGACGAGGATCAGCGCCCGCGGTGAGGCAGGGTGCGCCGTCGCGTAGATGAGCGAGATGAACCCGCCGGCGGACGCGCCAAGGAGAATCGGCCGGTCGATGCCGAGGGCCCCGCACAGCCCGTGGAGGTCGCGGGCGAGCTGCTCCTGCGTGTACGTTTCTTCGGGCGCTTTGGACGAGCGGCCGTGCCCGCGGTGGTCGTAGGCGATCAGCTGCACGAGGTCGCCGAGCGGCGCGTACTGGGTCAGGCGTCCGGGGTGCCCGACCCCGGGGCCGCCGTGGACGAGCACGCAGGGCGGGCCCTGGCCCGCCGTCTCGTAATATAAGCTCACGTCACCCACGCGTACCTTCATGCCGGTCTCCTTGGCAGCCGTGAAATTAGCGCCGGTACGGATCGAGCGCGTCGCGCAGGCCGTCGCCGACGAGGTTGATGCTGAGCACGGTCAGGAAGATCGCGGTGCCGGGGAACGTGGCGATCCACCACGCGCTGTCGACGTAGCGGCGGCCATCCACCAGCATGTTGCCCCAGGACGGCAGGGGCGGCTGGATGCCGACGCCGAGGTACGAGAGCCCCGATTCGATGAGGATCGCGTCGGCCATGAAGAGCGTGGCCTGTACGATCAGGGCCGGCAGCAGATTGGGAAAGACGTGCCGCCACAGCGCGCGCGCCGCGGACGCGCCGAGCGCCTGGGCGGCCTCGATGAACTGGTGCTGCCGCAGGCGCAGCGCCTCCCCGCGGATGATGCGCGCGGTCGGCGGCCAGTACACCAGGCCGATCACGAGGATCGTGTTGCGGAGGCTCGGCCCGAACAGCGCGATGATCAGCAGCACGAGAAAGAGCGGGGGGATGCCGAGGGCGAGCTCGGTGAGCCGCGTGAGCCACAGGTCCGTGGTGCCGAGAAAGTAGCCGCCCGCGATGCCGACGAGCGTGCCGACGACCAGCGCCACGCCGGTCGCCACGATGCCCGTAGCGAGCGACGCCCGCGCGCCGACGACGATGCGGCTCAGCACGTCCCGGCCGAAGCCGTCGGTGCCGAGGAGGTGCGCCGCGCTCGGCGGCTCGAGGCGGTGATCGAGGTCCTGAAGCGCATACGGGTACGGCGCGAGCCGGAGCGCGAACACCGCGGCGAGGCCGATCGCCGCGAAGACGATCGCGCCGGCCAGCGCGAGCCGGTTGCGCGCGAACGTCACGCCGGCCGCGGCGAGGGTCCCGCGCCGGACCCGGGCGCGCCCCAGTTGCCGCCCGTTGGCCAGATGGGGGTCGCGGTCCGGCGGGCGCAGCGCCCCCGAGGTCACCGCCATGCGATGCGCGGATCCGCGATGGAGTAGAGGACGTCCGTCAGCACGTTGGCGCCGATCACGACGAGCGCGAGGAGCATGTTGAGGCCGAGCAGCAGCGGATAGTCCCGCGCGGTGACGGCGTCCACGGCCAGGCGGCCGATCCCGGGCCAGGCAAAGACCGTCTCGGTCAGCACCGCGCCGCCGACGAGGAACCGGATCGAGAGCCCGAGCAGCGTGATCAGCGGGAGCAGCGCGTTTCGGAACGCGTGGCGCAGCAGCACGACCCGCTCGCGGAGCCCCTTCGCGCGAGCGACGGACACAAACGGCTGATGAAGCGATTCGAGAAGGCTCGACCGCGTGAACCGGAGGAAGGCCGCCAGCTGGGTGCCGGCGAGCGTGACGACCGGCAGAATCGCGTGACGAAGACGGTCGGCGACGTTTCCCTCGAGGCCGTAGCTGCTCATTCCGGAGGAGGGAAGCCAGCGGAGGGTGCTCGCGAACAGCAAGATCAGCAGGATCCCGAGCCAGAAACTGGGGAACGAGACGCCGGCGAGCGCGACGCCGGTCGCGGACCGGTCGAGCCATGAGTTGGCCCGCGTCGCGGAGAGGATGCCGAGCGGGACCGCGACGACCACGGCCAGCGCGAGCGCGCCGCCGGCGAGCTCCGCGGTCGCGCCGAGGCGCTCGTCAATGACGCGCGCGACGGGCGCGCCCTGGAGGTAGGACCGGCCGAAATCCCCTCGGGCCGCGCTCCCGAGCCACCGGACGTACTGCACCGGCAGCGGTTGATCGAGGCCGAGGCTGTGCCGGACGGCCGCGGCGGCCTCTTTCGAGATGTCGCCGCCGAGCAGCGCCGCTTCCGGTCCGCCCGGGGCCAGGTGCAGCAGCACGAACAGCAGCACCGACACCCCGAGCAGCATCGGGACGGCGCCGATCAGCCGGCGAAGCGCGTACGCGCCCACAGTCCGCTTAGGATGACGAGGCGCCGGCGCCCGGCGCGGTCGGGCGAGTGCCCGTGCCGGCTACGGTCCCCAGGAGGCGGTCCGGAGCGAGCGGTACAGCGCGCCCTGTGACGGGACGAGCGACAGCCCCTTGAGCTCGCGACGGTACGCGTACATTTCTTTGGGATAGTAGCCCCAGACGTAAGGCGCGTCGTCCGCGAGGGTCTGCTGGAACTTCACGTAGATCTCCCGGCGCTTCGCGCGGTCGAGCGTGCCGCGCGCCTCTTCGAGGAGCCGGTCGACGTCGGCGCTCTTGTAGTGGGCGAAGTTGCGGCCGTTCCACTGGCTGGAGTGCCAGATCGTGTAGTTGAACGGGTCGGGATCGGGGTGCCCCGTCCAGCCGACGAGAATGCCTTCGAAATCGGATGCGAACAGCTGGCGGACGAACGTGGGCCAGTCGAGCAGCCGGATGTCGGCCTGGACGCCGACGCGGGCGAGATCGGACTGAATGATGACGGCCGAGTCGCGGACCGCCTGATCGCCCTGATCCCCCTTGAGCGAGAAGCGGAACGGCTGCCCGCCTTTCTGCATGATGCCGTCGGCGCCCGGCGCGAACCCGGCTTCGGACAGCAGCTGCTTCGCCTTCGCCGGATTGTACGGGTAGATCGTCACCTTCGGCGTGTACGCCCAGCTCGTGGGCGGAATCGGTCCCGTCGCGCGCACCGCGTAACTGCGCAGCACCTTCCGCACGATCGCGTCGAAGTCGATCGCATACGAGAGGGCGCGGCGGACGCGCACGTCGCTGAACGGCGCGCGGTCGAGGCGGAAGCCGAAGTACTGGTAGCTCGGCGTGTACGCCCCGATGACCGCGAACTGCTTGTCGGTCTTGAGCCGGTCCAGCTCGTCGGTCGGCGGGCCTTCCAGCACGTCGATGTCGCCGGTGCGCAGCGCCTGGGTCCGGACGACGGGATCCGGAATGATCCGGAACACGATCTGGCGGATCGGCGGACGCGCGGCGTAGTACCGGTCGTTGGCCTGCAGCACGACCCGGTCACCCTTGCGCCATTCGACGAACCGGTACGGCCCGTCGCCCACCGGGTGGCTGTTGAAGTCGTCGGTGTTCAGATCTTTGCCTTCCAACAGATGCCGGGGCGCCATGGCGCCCCGCGGACAGGTCAATACCCCGAGCAGCGCCGCGTACGGGTGCGCGAGGTTGAGGCGGACGGTGTAGGGATCGAGCACGTCGACCGGTTTCTTCGCGAGGGTGCGCATGTCGGCCGGATGGTCCGCGTTCGTGAGCTCGTTGTAGCCGGCCATCGCCCCGAAGAACGCGCGCGACGGCGCGCGGGTCTTGGGGTTCAGCATCGCGGCCATCCAGAACGCGACGTCGTCCGCGGTGAACGGGCGGCCGTCGTGCCACACGACTCCCCTGCGCAGATGGAACGTGTAGCTCAGTCCGTCCGGCGAGGCCTCCCAGCGTTCGGCCAGCGCGGGCTTGATCGCGAGGTTCTCATCGTACTCCACCAGGCAGTCGAACAGCGACCACTCGACTTCGTAGGACTGGCCGTCGCTTGCGATGATGGGATCGAGGAACGACGCGTCGCCCCTGAGGCCGATCGTCAGCGTATCTTTCGCGCCCCAGATCGAATCGGGCCGCATCCCTCCGAGCCCGCAGAGCACTGCCACCGCGACGATCAGGCACCAGACCCGTGTGCGAGCGCTCACCGCTCCACCCCCTCGGTGCGATGCAACAGCGGGATAGTTCGCGGTGCGCGGCGGCGGTCCTGGACCGCCGGCCGACAAGCGGCCGGCAGGAGGCGCGTCTTTGGCTCTGGGCCTACGGCGTGAGCCAGAGATGCCCGCAGGCTCAGACGCGGCCGGAGGTCCCGCGCTAGACGGGGCAACCATGAAATCAAAGCCGGTAGGCCGCCCGGCCGTCGTGTGCTACCATAATCCGGTGTCCGCTGCACCGACGAGTACGTTCCTCCGCGCCTGCCACCGCCTGCCCGTGCCGTACACACCCGTGTGGGCGATGCGGCAGGCCGGCCGCTGTCTGCCGGAATACCGGCGGATCCGCGAACGGATGAGCCTGCTCCAACTCTGCAAGACGCCGGACGCCGCGGCCGAGGTGACCGTTCAGCCCGTCGAGCGGCTCGGCGTCGACGCGGCCATTTTGTTCGCCGATATTCTGCTTGTCGCGGAGCCGCTTGGGATCGGGCTCGACTACGCGACGGGCGAGGGGCCGGTGATCGCGCGGCCGATCCGCACGCGCGACGACGTCGCGCGGCTGCCGGAAGTGAACCCCGACGACGCGGTGCCGTTTGTCTACGAGACCGTGCGGCTCGTCCGGCGCGCGCTCGCCGGGCGTGTCCCGCTGATCGGATTCGCGGGAGCGCCGTTTACCGTGGCGTCGTACCTCATCGAGGGCGGCCCGTCCAGAGACTTTCTCCTGACGAAGCGCCTGATGCTCACCGACCCGGACACGTGGACGGCGCTGATGGAACGGCTCAGCGCCCTGACCGCGCGGTATCTCCTGGGCCAGATCGCCGCGGGCGCAGACGCGGTGCAGCTCTTCGACAGCTGGGTCGGCTGCCTCTCGCCGGACGCCTACCGCCGGTACGTGCTGCCGCACTCGCGCGCGGTGTTTGCCGCGCTGCCGCCCGCGGTCCCCGCGATCCATTTCGGCACCGGGACGGCGGGGCTGCTCGAGGCGATGCGGGACGCGGGAGGGCAGGTGATCGGCCTCGACTGGCGCGTCGACCTGGGAAACGCGTGGGCGCGTCTCGGCCCCGAGATCGCCGTGCAGGGCAATCTCGATCCAGCCGTACTGTTGAGCACCCCGGCGGAGATCAAACGCGGGGTGGCCGGCGTGCTCGACGCGGCCGCCGGACGGCCCGGGCACGTCTTCAACCTCGGCCACGGGGTCCTGCCGGAGACGCCCTGGGAGCACGTCCGCGCGATGGTGGACATGGTCCACGAGATGAGCCGCAGATAATGCAACGGTTAGTGCCGCACCGGACGGATGGCGACCACAAGGTCGCGGACGCAGGCGTCCGCGCGATGGTGGACATGGTCCACGAGATGAGCCGCCGGTGAGCGGCGGTGCCGCGGCCGCAGGCCGGTACGATGCGGTGTTGCTGATTGCCTACGGGGCGCCGGAGCGGCCGGAGGACGTCCGCCCGTACCTCGCCGGGATCTTGCGCGGGCGGCGCGTCCCGCCGGAGCGCCTTGAGGAAGTCGCGCACCACTACGACGTCTTCGGCGGGCGGTCGCCGTTGACGCAGCTGACGCGCCGGCAGGCCTCGGCGCTCGAGCAGACGCTGCGAACGCGCGGGTTTCTTCTTCCCGTATACGTGGGGATGCGGAACTGGTCCCCGTACCTCCATGACGCGCTGGCCGGCATGCGCGACGCGGGCGTGCGCCGCGCCGTCGGGATTGTGATGGCGCCGCACCGCAGCTATGCCGGCTGGGAGCAGTATCACGAGAACGTCGCCGAGGCCCGCGCGCGTGTCGGCGCCGCCGCGCCGGCGGTCGACTATCTGGGGCCGTGGTGGGAGCACCCCGGGTTCATCGGCGCTCAGACCGATCGCGTGGATGCCGTCCTCCGCGCGATGCCGGACGAGGAACGGGCCGCCGCGACGCTGGTGTTCACCGCGCACAGCATTCCCGCCGCGATGGGTGAGCGAAGCGGCTATGCGGCGCAGGTCACGGCGTCCGCCCGCCTGGTCGCCGCGCGCGTGGGCCACGCGGCGTGGCAGGTCGCGTATCAAAGCCGCAGCGGCGATCCGCGCGAGCCGTGGCTGGAGCCCGACGTGAACGACACGCTGCGCGACCTGGCCGCCAGCCGGGTTCGCGCGGCGGTCATGGTGCCGATCGGCTTCGTCTCGGATCACATCGAGGTGCTGTACGACTTGGACACGGAGGCCCGCGCGACGGCGGCCGGCCTCGGCCTCGCGTACCATCGGGCGGGCACGGTCATGGACCATCCGGCGTTCATCGGGATGCTGGCCGACCTCGTGGCCGCGCAGGCCGCCTGATGCCGCCGCGGATCGTCGTCGTCGGGGCGGGGATCGCCGGGCTGGCAGCGGCGCTGCGGATCGCCGAGGAGGCAGGCCGGGTCGATCTGATGGTGTGCGAGGCCGGCTCCCGTCCGGGCGGGGTGATCGCCACGGAGCGCGCCGGCGAGCGCGGCGAGTACCTGGTCGAGGCGGGGCCGGATTCGTTCCTCACCGAGAAGCCCGAGGCGCTGCTGTTGTGCGAACGCCTCGGCATTGCGGACCGTCTCATTGGGGTTCAGCGCGACGCGCGCCGCATCTACGTCGTGCACCGGGGCCGGCTGGTGCCGATCCCCGAAGGGTTCCGGTTGGTCGCGCCGACCCGGCTCGTGCCGTGGCTCCGCTCGCCGCTGTTCTCATGGCCCGGGAAACTGCGCATGGCGATGGACTACGTGCTGCCGCGCGGCCGGCCCGAGGTCGATGAAAGCGTGGCGTCGTTTGTGATCCGGCGGCTCGGGCGCGAAGCGTTTGACCGCGTGGCGCAGCCGATGATCGGGACGATCTACACGGCCGATGCGAGCACGCTGAGTCTTGCCGCAACGATGCCGCGCCTCGCGGAGATGGAACGCCGTTACGGGAGCGTCATTCGCGGCTTCTCGCGCGCCCGCCCGGCCGGGAGGGACCTCGCAGAGGGACCGGGGTCCGGCCGGCGCCTCGGCATCTTCGCGACGCCGTCGGATGGAATGCAGGCTCTGGTGGACGCTGCGGTGGCGCGTCTTCCCGCCGGCACCTTGCGGCTTCGAACCGAGGTCATCGCGGTGACGCGGGCGCGGGACGGCGCTCGCTATTCCGTCGGCCTCGCGGGCGGCCCCGCGCTCGACGCGGACGCCGTGGTGATCGCCGTGGATGGGCCCGCGGCGGTACGGCTCCTCGACAATCTCGACCGCGGCCTGGCGTCGCGCCTGCACGAGATTTCCTATGCGTCGTCCGCGAGCGTGACCCTGGCGTACCGGCGCAGCGAGATCCGGCATCCGCTCGACGGCGCGGGATTCGTCGTGCCGTCCGTCGAACGGCGGCCGATTCTCGCGGCGTCGTTCTCGAGCGTCAAGTTCGCGGGGCGTGCGCCCGCGGACCGCGCGCTGATTCGGGCATTTCTCGGCGGCGCGCTCGCGCCGGAGGTGGCCGGCCTCGACGACGACCGTCTCGTCGCGGTCGTCCGCGCGGAGATGGAGGCACTCGTGGGGGCCGCCGCGGCACCGCACCTCGTGCGGGTCACCCGGCACCGCGACGCGATGCCGCAGTATCGGGTGGGCCATCTCGAGCGAGTCGCCGGGATCGAGGGGGCCGTCGGGATTCATCCCGGCCTGGCGCTGGCCGGCGCGGCCTACCGCGGGATCGGGATTTCCGATTGCGTCAAGTCAGGCGACGCGGCCGCGCAGCACGTGCTCGCGTCCCTCGCCGCGAGACGCAACCTCAGGGCGCAGGGGGCCTGACCTAGGGCCCATCAGCGTCCTGAGAGCCGGGGATCCAGCGCGTCGTGTAGCCCGTCGCCCGCCAGATTGAACGAAAGGACCATGAGGGCGATCGCGAGGCCCGGCGCGAGCGCCGCCCAAAAATCCGTAAGCAGATATCGGTAGCTGTCCGCCAACTGCGCTCCCCACTCGGGCGTCGGGGGCTGCGCTCCCAGTCCGAGAAAGCCGAGCGCCGCGGCTTCGATGATCGCGCCTCCGATACCGAGTGACCCCTGGACGACGAGCGGCGCGGCGGCGTTCGGCACGATGGAGCGCAGGAGGACCCGCCACGGCCGCGCGCCCATGGCCCGCGCCGCCGTGACGTACTCGAGCTCCTTGATGGCGAGCGTCGACGCGCGTGCAACGCGCGCGAACGACGGGATGTTCACGATGCTGACGGCGAGGATCGTATTGTTGAGTCCGGGGCCGCGCAGGGCCACGATGCCGATCGCGAGGATGATGGACGGGAAGGCGAGCATGACGTCCATGAGCCGCATGATGGCGCTTTCGATTCTGCCGCCCACGTAGCCGGCCGTGATCCCGAGGAGCGCCCCGGTGGAGAGTGCGCCCGCGACCGCGACGAAGCCGACGGTCATGGAAATCCGGGTGCCGAGAATGACGCGGCTCAGCACGTCCCGGCCCAGGTTGTCGGTGCCCATCCAGTGCTGCGCCGACGGAGGCCGGAGCCGCGCGAGCAAGTCTTCCTCATCGGGGCCCGTGGGGGCGAGCTGGGACGAGAAGATCGCCACGAACGTAAAGAACAGAATCATGCTCAGACCGACGCGTGCGTTCGCGTTGCCCCAGAACCGGCGTGCGGCCATCCGAACTCCCGAGCGTGTGCCGGCGCGGGCAGCCGCGACCGGAGCGAGGGCCGGACTTGCGGCGCCGTGAGTTTGCTCAGGCGTAACGGATGCGGGGGTCAAGGAAGGCATACAAAACGTCGACGACAAGGTTGACGAGGACGAACATCAGGGAGAACAGAAGAATCCCGGCGAGGATCACCGGGTAATCGCGGAACAGGATCGAGTCGTACATGAACCGGCCAACGCCCGGCCACGAGAAGATCGTCTCGGTCAGGATCGCACCGGTGAGGAACCCGCCGAACTGCAGTCCGATCACGGTGACGATCGGGAGGAGCGCATTGCGCAGACCGTGCCGGATCACGACGGTGAGACCGGTCACGCCCTTCGCCCGCGCCGTCCGGATATAGTCCTGCTGCAGCGCATCCAGCATCGAGGCCCGGGTCATCCGCGCGATGATCGCGGTGGGAATGGATCCCACGGTCACGCTCGGCAGCAAGAGGTGCCGCAGCGCGTCGTCGGCGGCGGCCCAGTTGGCCGTGAGCAGACCGTCCAGCACGTCGATGTGCGTGACCGGGACGAGCGAGATGTTGACACCGAGCTGTCCCGATGTCGGCAGGGCGTGGATATAGACACTGAAGATGTAAATGAGCATGAGGCCGAGCCAGAACACCGGGATCGAGACGCCGGCGAGCGCCACCAGCATGCCGAACCGGTCGAGGATCGAGTTCGGCTTGGCGGCGGACATGATTCCGATCGGAATCCCGAGACACAGCGCCACTGTGATTGCGCCGAGCGTCAGCTCGATCGTCGCCGGAAACCGCGGCACGAACTCGTCGAGCACGTTGCGGTGGCTGTCGAGCGACTCGCCGAAGTTTCCGCGCACCGCGTTCCAGAGGTAGATCCCGTACTGCACCGGCAGCGGCTTATCGAGGCCGAACTCATGTTGCACGCGTTCGATCGCTCCCGGCGTCGCGTGCTCCCCGACGTACACGGTCGCGGGATCGCCCGGGAGGAGGTGGATCATCAGAAACGCCACCGCGGAGACCCCCAGGAGGATCGGGAGCAGCGCGACCGCGCGGCGGGCGATGTAGCGGGCCATCGATTGGATATACGGAGGGGGCGCGAACCCCGGTTCGCGCCCCCGTCCCGCGGCTACACCTTACTTACCTGAAGTACACCAGTTCCATGTACTCGTTCGCGTCGGGCTGTCCGATCAGGCCCTCCACGTTCTTGCGCATCAGCAGCGGCACCCTGGCGTGCGCGATCGGGATGTCGCGGAGGTCCCGCAGCACGTAGGTCTCGGCCTGCGCGTACATCTGCGCGCGCTTCGCCTGGCTGTTCTCGACCTTCGCTTTGTTGATCAGGTCGAAGACGGCGGGGTTGTTGTACGACCACCGCGCGCTGGTGGCGTCAAACTTCGGGAAGAAGAACCCCAGCCAGTCGTCGGGGTCGCCGTTGTCGCCGATCCAGCCCGCCATGTACAGCGGGAACTTGGTGGTCTTCTGGTCCTTGAGATACACCGCCCAGTCCTCGGTCTGCAGGTGCGCCCGGATGCCGACCTTGTTGAGGTCGCTCGCGATGGCCGTACCGATTTCCTTGCCGTTCGGGAAGTACGGCCGGCTCACCGGGATGTACCAGAAGTCGAACGAGAACCCGTTCGGATACCCCGCCTCGGCCAGCAGCTGCTTGGCCTTGGCGGGGTCGTAGGTGATCGGCGGCGGGCTGGCGACGCGGCCCCACATCGTCGGCGGCATGTGCTGGGTGGCGACCTCGCCGTACCCGGCGTACAGGCCCTGCACGATGGCCTGCCGGTTGATCGCGGCCGCGATGGCCTGGCGGATCTTCGGGTCTTTCATCAACGAGTTGGTCATGTTGAACCGCAGCCAGCTCGTATTGAACGGCGGCCGGAACCCGATCTTGAGGTTCGGGTCGTTCTGGGCGACCTTGACGTCGTCCGTGTTGGGCAGTTCCATCGCGCTGATCTCGCCGGCCTTAAGGGCGAGGAACCGCGCCGCGTTGTCCTTGATCACGCGCATAATCAGGCGCTGCACCTTCGGCAGTCCCTTGCGGAAGAACGTCGGGTTGGCGGTCATCGTTACGTGATCGTCGCGCACCCACTCGACGAACTTGAACGGGCCGGTGCCCACGGGGTGCGTGCCGACGCCCGTGCCGCCGTATTGCTTGAGCGAGGCCGGGCTGGTCATCTGGAACGCGATGATCGTCAGGTTCTGCAGCAGCGGCGAGTTGGGCTGTTTTAAGATCAGCTGCACGGTGTAGGGGTCGACCACTTTGGACTCCTTATAGGAATCCGCCATGAAGTCGCCCCAGTACTCGTACTCGCCGCCTTTGACCTCGTGGTACGGGTTGTCCTTGAAGGCCCAGCGGTCGAAGTTGGTCTTGACCGCTTCCGCGTTGAACGGCGTCCCGTCGTGGAACGTCACGCCCTGGCGCAGCTTGAAGGTCCAGGTGAGCCCGTCGGGCGAGACCGACCAGCTCGTCGCGAGATCCGGCTCGATGTCGGTCTTGCCGGGCACCGCGCGGACCAGGAGGTTGAAGATCTGCGTCGTGACTTCATAGGTCTCGCCGTTCGTGCTGACGGGGCTGTCCATCGAGTCGCCGTCACCCGACTTGCCCCAGATGAACGTCGTGGGGCCCGCGGCCCAGCCTGTTACGGAGCCGGGGACGATCAGGACTCCGGTGATGAGCGCGGCGACGATCCCGAACGAGATAGCCACGCGCCTCCACCCCTGTGGCGCTGTCACCATGCGACGCCTCCCGCAAAACATTATGCTCTTCCGAACCCCGGTACATTCGGTGCCGCCTCCGGCACTCCTTGCCCCGGCCGGGGCCGGACCCGTGATATAATGGAAGCTGTTCGGCGATGACAGGGACGAGTAGGCCGGTCGGCGGCCGGAAGAGAGGCGGGGTCCAGGCTGGAAGCCCCGCTCGGGCGCCGGGCTGAACACCTCCCTCGAGCCGCCAGGCGGATGTCCTCGTGACTACGCCGGCCGGTTGCGCCCGTGATCGCGCATGGAGTCGTCCGTCGTGCCCGGCAGCCCGGGACACGGCGGGAAGGTGGGTGGAACCGCGGAGCCTCCGTCCCATTAGGACGGGGGCTTTATTGTTGTGCTGGAGGAGCCAACAGGAGGGAGTTTCATGGCTGAACGGACGTCGGCAGGAGGCCGCTCTGCGGCCGGAGGTCCTGCGCCAGACAGGGTTGACCAGATCACGCTGCGCCTGCCGGACGGCTCGGCGCGCACCTATCCCCGCGGGGTCATGCTGGCCGAGGTGGCGCGCGACGCGGGCGTCCGTGACGCGCTCGCCGCCCGGGTAGACGGCGAGGTCCAGGACCTCTCCGCTCCCGTGGACCGCGACGCCAAGGTCGAGTGGCTGGCCTTTGCCGACCCCGCCGGCCGCGAAGTCTACTGGCACAGTACGTCGCATCTGCTCGCGCAGGCCGTCCGGGAGCTGTTCCCCGACGCCAAGCTCGCGATCGGGCCGCCGATCGACGACGGCTTCTACTACGATTTCGACATCGGCCGGCCGTTCACGCCGGAAGACCTCGAACGCATCGAGGCCAAGATGCGGGAGCTGGCGGCGCGCAACGAGCGGATCGAGCGGATCGCCGTGAAGCGGGACGACGCCGTCCGGCTCTTCCGCGACCGGCAGGACGTCTACAAGACCGAGCTGCTCGACGGCATCCAGGACGACCCCGTGAGCTTCTACCGGCAGAACGGCTTCCAGGACATGTGCCGCGGTCCGCACCTGCCGTCGACGGGCCTCATCAAAGCGGTCAAGCTGCTCAGCACGTCGGGCGCGTACTGGCGGGGCGACGAGCGGCGGCCGATGCTGCAGCGCATCTACGGGATCTCGTTTCCGACGCAGCAGGCGCTGGACGACCATCTTGCCCGTCTGGAAGAAGCCAAGCGGCGCGACCACCGCAAGCTCGGCCGCGAGCTCGGGCTCTTCGCGTCGGTCCAGGAGGTGGGGCAGGGGCTGCCGCTGTGGCTGCCGCGCGGGGCGACGGTGCGCCGGATCCTGGAGCGCTACATCATCGACCTCGAGGAGAGCCTCGACTACCGCCACGTGCACACGCCGGACCTCGCCAACGTCGAGCTGTACAAGATCAGCGGGCACTGGGACCACTACCGCGAGTATATGTACCCGCCGATGAAGGTCGACAACGAAGAGCTCGTGCTGCGGCCCATGAACTGCCCGCACCACATCATGGTCTTCAAGCAGAGCCAGCACAGCTACCGCGACCTGCCCGTGCGCATCGCCGAGCTTGGCACGATGTACCGGTACGAGCGGTCCGGGGTGCTGACGGGCCTCTCGCGGGTGCGGGCGATGACGCTCAACGACGCGCACATCTTCTGCCGTCCCGACCAGTTGATGGACGAGTTCCTGAGCGTGGTGCGGCTGATCCAGCGCGTCTACGCCGACCTCGGGCTGCACCCCTTCTGGTACCGCCTGTCGACCCGGGACCCGCGCGACCGCGAGAAATTCGTCCAGAACGACGCGATGTGGGAGTCGGCGGAAGGGCAGCTCCGTCAGGCGATGCAGACGCTGGGGCTCGACTACGTGGAGGCCCCGGGCGACGCCGCGTTCTACGGCCCGAAGCTCGACGTGCAGGTGCCCAACGTGATGGGCAAGGACGAGACGATCTCCACCGTGCAGCTCGATTTCTACCTGCCGGAGCGGTTCGGCCTCGAGTACATCGGCGAGGACAGCCAGCCGCACCGGCCGGTGATGATCCACCGCGGCGTCATCGGCACGCTGGAGCGCATGACGGCGTTTCTCATCGAGCAGTATGCCGGCGCGTTTCCGCTGTGGCTCGCGCCCGAGCAGGTGCGCGTGCTTCCGATCGCCGACCGGCATCTCGCCTACGCGCGGCGCGTCGCCCAGGTACTGCGGGAGAAGGGCATCCGCGTCGAGGTCGACGCCAGCAGCGAACGGACCGGCCACAAGATCCGCGAGGCGCAGTTGATGAAGGTGCCGTACATGCTCGTCGTGGGCGACCGCGAAGAGGCGCAAACCGCGGTCGCCGTCCGCGGCCGGGCGAAGGGCGACGAGGGGACGCAGCCGCTGCCGGACTTCGTGGAACGGGTCGCGTCGGAGGCCGCCGCGCGGCGATGAGGGCCTAGGGAGCGCGGGCGACGATATGCAGGGTGACGGTAACCGGGTCCCGGGCCACGAAGATGAACGCCCGCGGGTAGGGGATGCCGTAGTCAACCATCCGAACCGTGGCCTTTGCGTCGGCGACATACTGATTCGCGAGCGCCAGCACCGTGGCGGTGAACACCTGCTCGCGCGCGACGTCGCGAATCACGAGGCGGCCGCGCACGTCCGCGGGGAAGGACCGGATGGCGAGCCCCGGACGCGCCGTCGCGGTGCCGGTAAACGTGATCGCGGGATACGTCCCGGTTTGAAGGAACGTCGAGCGCATCGCGCTGTCGCGGATGCCAACGCCGGTGGTGAGGCTGCCCGCGTCGACGCTGGCGGCAATTCGGGCGGTGTACGTTTCGCCCGCCGGCGGTTCCACCTCGACGCGGCCCGTGACCTGAGTCGTGTGCCCGGAGAACCCGCCGCGGTTGTCCGGGACGGCGAACGTCACGGACGACTCGCCCGGAACGATCGCAAAGCCGTGGAGCGGCAGCAGGCCGGCCGGCGGTGGGGCTGCCCCCGCGTTGGGGGGCGGCACTGCCGGCGCCGCCTGGGCCTGCGGGCATGTTTGGCTCACGCCGTGGGCACAGACCCAAAGATGCGCGCGCAGGACGAGCGCCGCAACCGCCGCGGCCGCGATCAGCGATACGTGTCTCGCGCGTACGAACGTCATCTCACACCTCGTCCGAGTCGTACCGCGTCCGTGTATCAGCCGCGTCACAGCCGGGGCCGCCGCCCATGAGCGCCGCGGCCGCGGTGTACCTGCTGCTCGGCGAGGAAGACGTGCGCGCGGAAGAGGCGCTGCGATCGGTGCTCGGCGAGGTGGTGCCGGAGGAGGAGCGCGGCCTCAACCTCGACGTGGTCGACGCCGGCAGCGTCCCGATCCAGGAGGTGATCACGCGCTGCGAGACGCTGCCGTTCTTCGGCGCCCGCCGCGCGGTGGTCCTCAACATCCGCAACCCGGAGAGCTGGCGGGCGGCCGAGCAGGATGCCCTCGCGGACTATCTGAACGGGGGGACGCCTCCATCGGCGCTCATCGTGATCGCCCCGAGGCTCGACCAGCGCCGGCGCCTCTACGGCGTGCTGCAGCGCAAGGCGCAGGTGATCCGGTGTGATCCCCTCGCGCCCGAGCACCTGCCGGCGTGGCTCGTCGCGCGCGCCCGGGAATCCGGCAAGGCGATGACGCCGGACGCCGCCAACCTGCTGGTCGAGCTGTCCGGCGGCGGTCTGCGCGCGCTCGGCCTGGAGGTCGCGAAACTCGTCGCCTACGCCGGCGACCGGGAGACGATCACGGCCGGCGACGTGCGCGAGGTCGCGAGCAACGTCGCGGCGCACGCGACGATCTTCGAGGTCATGGACGCCGTGGGCCACCGCCGCCCCGGCCAGGCCTTCCGGCTGCTCGACACGGTGATCGCGCTCGGCGAGCCGCCGCTGCGCATCCTCTACATGCTGGAAGACCAGGTCCGCATGCTCGCCCGGGTTCAGGAACTCGTCGACCGCGGGGTACGGAACCGCGCCGACGTCCAGAAGGCGCTCGGCGCGCGGGCCTGGCGGTACCGTGACTACCAGAAGCAGGTCGAGGCGTTCGGGCGCGTCGACATAGAGGAGCTGCTCGGGATGCTGCTCGAGACCGACGCCGCGATCAAGACCGGCCAAATGCCGCCGCGGCTCGCGCTGGAAACCCTGATTGTCCGGATGAGCGGGGCTTAGAGACCTACGCCGACGCCTGGGTCTGCGATCCGGCCCAGCGCATCAGCCGGGACTTTTTCCGCGCCGCCGCGTTGGGATGAACGATGCCCTTCCGCGCCGCGGCGTCGAGCGCGCTGATCGCCGCCCGCAGCGCGTCCGCCGCCGGCCGTTCCGTCTCGCGCGCCTGCTTGACCAACGTCTTGAGCCGTGACCGGATCGCCTGATTGCGGACCCCGCGCTTGAGATCCTGGCGCTTCCGCTTCAGGCCCGACTTCGTGCGCTTTGCCACTCCGCCACCTCCGCGTGATCCCGCCGCGACGTCGTGTCACGTCCGCAACGGGCGACGCCCATTGTAGCATAGGGCGGCGGTACGCGCAGGCCTGCGTCCCGGTCCTAGCGGCGCGCGGCCCGCTGGAGCGGGCGTCCGTCCATGTCCGAATCCGGCAGACCGAGGTGGCGCAGCACCGTCGGCGCGATATCGATCACGGAGGTCGGTTCGGCGCGCGCCGCCCCGGCGTCGAACCCCGGCCCTTCGATCATCAGAAACGGCGCCTGCTCGTACGTGCCGAGGCCGCCGTGCTGGCCGAACCCGAGGTGGTGCGACTTGCCCGCGCCCGGGAGCGCCTCGAAGCTCAGCCCGGGCACGTCGTACTCGTTGACGTCATCCTCGGCACGCATCGAGACGGCAAAGGCCAACCCTTGCCGGGGGGCTTGGCCGACCTCGCCCAAGCGGTCGGGAGGGAACACCTGGCCCGTCCAGGGAGACGACGCGAGAAAGTCGCTCAACGCCGGAATCCGGGCGCTGTGGTCAGGATGTACATAGATCAAGGCGGCCGTGCCGCTGGATGCGGCCACAACGTCTCCCGACGAGGGACCGGCCTTCAAACCGGCGGCGATCAGCTCCGCCTCCACGTCGATGACACCGGTAATCGTCTGGTGGCCATGGTCGGATCCGGCCACGAACAGCACGTCGTCGCCGTTGTCACGGAGGCGGTCGACCGCGGCGCTGACCAGCGCGGCATGGGCGTCCGCCTCGCGAAGCACGGCGAGATGGGGCGGCGAGCCGAGCGGCAGCTCGTGCTGCATGTGGTCCGGTTCGTGCAGCCACAGCACGGCCAGGGCGGGGCGCCGCTCCATGAGGACCTCGGCGATGAATCGCTCCGTCATGGCCCGATCGCCGGCGAGATCGCCCGTCACCCGAAGCTCATCGGCGGCGGGGACCGGCGTCCGTCCGGGGCCGAACGACCCCGCGCGATTGTACAAGAAGCCGTGTCCGTCGGGATCGTGGGCGTAGGCTGCGCCCGGCGAGGCGTTGCTGAACGTGATCGCGCCGCCGCGTCCCGCCAGGCGTTCCGTCATCGTCGGGACCGCGAGCGACGTCCCGGTGACCCGGCGTTTGTGATCTAAGAATTCCGGCCGACCCGCGTCGTGGCGCACGAGCGCGCCGTTCTCGAGCAGCGCGACCGAGTTGCCCTGCAGGCCGTGGCGGGCGGGATGGCAGCCTGTCGCGAAGCTGGCCGCGACGACGCGCGTCGCGGATGGAAAGACGGAGCGGTGGGCCGCGAAGTGCTCCGCCCGCGCGCGGAACGACGCGAGCCGGGGCGTGCGCGCCTCGGTCACGAGGTCCCGCCGCAGCCCGTCGAGGATCACGATGACGGCGCGTTTCACTCCCCAGATATTCGACGCGTCCCCGAAACCCCCGGCGCGTGGTCAAACTGCCGATCCCGGGTTATAATGGCGCCGACATGACAGCTCCGGATGTGCCCGCGGCCGTGTCCGTCACCCCGGGCGGCACAACCGCCGGCGCGTCCAGCGCGGGGGCGATCGCGCGGTCGGCGGGACTCATCGCCGCCGGAACCGTTGCCAGCCGCGTGCTGGGGCTCGTGCGGGACGTGTTGATCGCGGCGCTCTTCGGCGCCACCTCCGCCCGCTCGGCCTTCGTCATCGCCTACTCGCTTCCGTTCTTCGCGCAGCGGCTCTTCCTCGGCGGCACGCTCAGCATCGTTTTCATTCCGGCGATCACCCGCGTGCTGGTGCAGGGGGATCCCGACGAGATCGAGCGCGTCGTCGCGAGCACCTTTACCGTCGTGCTGGTGATCGGCGCGGCGATGGTCGCCGCCGGCATCGCGGCCGCGCCGCTCCTCGTGCCGATCGCGGCGCCGGGATACCTCCACACGAACCCGGAGGTCCTGACCACCGCGGTCGGGCTTACGCGGGTGATGTTCGTGTCGATGGCGTTCCTCGCGCTGTCGGCGTTCGCGACCGGATACCTCAACGCCCACCGGCGGTTCGCCACGCCGGCGCTCGCGCCGGTCGTCTTCAACGTGGTGATCATCGCGACCGTGTACTGGCTCGCGCCGCGGATCGGCATCCTCGGCGTCGCGGTGAGCTTTCTGCTCGGCTGGGCGGCGCAGTTCCTCGTGCAGCTGCCCGAGGCCCGCGCCGTCGGATTCCGGTGGCGGCTGTCGCTGGACCTGTCCCATCCGGCCGTGCGGGAGATGGGCCGCTTGGCGGTGCCGGCGATGCTCGGGCTCGCGGTCATCGAGATCAACTCGAACGTCGGCCGGTTCTTCGCGTCGTTCCTGCCGCCGCGGCCCGGTGTGGACTATCTCGCGGTACTCGACTACGCGTTCCAGCTGGTGCAGGCCCCCGTGAGCATCTTCGCGCTGTCGATCGCCACCGCGCTGTTCCCGACGATGGCGCGCCACGCGGAGACCGACACGCACGCGCTCCGCGATGCGACGTCGCTCGGCCTGCGCGGCGTGCTGTTCACGATGATGCCGGTGATGGCCTGGATCCTCGTCGCCAGTTCGCTGATCGTGCGGGTGATCTTTCAGCGCGGCGCGTTCGGACCGGCGGCGACCGCGGCGGTCGCGGTCGGCTTCGTCGGCTACGCCGTCGGCGCCGTGCCGTACGCCGCCTACTACATCGTCACGCGCACGTTCTACGCGCTGCACGACACCCGCACGCCGGTGCGCGTCGGGCTCTACATGGTCGCCTTGAACGCCGTGGGCGACTTCCTCCTGATGCGGTGGTTCGGCCACCTCGGGATCGCCCTCGCCACGTCGATCGTCGCCTTCGCCAACGTCGCCGTGCTGCTGTGGATCCTCCGCCGCCGGCTCGGCCGCCTCGACGGCAGCGCGCTGGCATCGACGGCCGCGCGCACCGGCGTCGCGGCCCTGTGTCTCGCCGGCGCGATGGCCGTGATTCTCAGCGCCGGACCGCATCTGGTCCCGACGACCCACCTGAGCGGCGCGCTCCTCGTGCTGTTCGCGGCGACCGGTGCGGGCGGGGTGGTCTACCTGGGCGCCTGCCGCGCACTGGGGGTCCGCGAGCTGCGGCTGCTCCGGTTCGGCCGGCACGGCGCGGCTTGACACCTGTTTCCCGTGGGTGATAGGCTCGTCGGTAGACGTTTAGCACTCTAGCCACGTGAGTGCTAATACTTCCAGCCGCGCGAGCGGCGGAGGGGCGGGTCCAGGCGGCGGAGGTCCGGCGATGGAGCCCATCGAGGGTCGACGGCGCGAGATTTTGAGGATTGTGATCGACGACTACATCGCCACCGCCGAGCCGATCGGCAGTGAGGCGGTACGGGAGCGCCACGGCCTGAACGTCAGTTCGGCCACGGTGCGCAACGAGATGGCCGCGCTCGAAGACATGGGATACCTCAACCAGCCCCACACGTCCGCGGGACGCGTGCCCACCGATCGCGGGTATCGCGTGTACGTCGATTCGCTCGTCACGGAAGAGGCGCTGCCGTCCGCCGAGCAGACGCGCCTCAGGCAGACGTTGTTCATTCAAGAGGAGCCGCACCTGGCGATGGCGCGGGTGGCCCAGGCGCTCGCGGCCGGCACCGAGTATGCCTCGGTGGTCGAAGCGCCGCACCTGCACGAGCAGGTCATCCGCCACCTCCATCTGATTCCGCTCACGCCCCGGCGCGCGCTCATCGTCGTGGTCACGGACGCCGGCGTGTTCGAAGGCAAGACGGTCGAGATGCAGGCGGCGACGTCGCCGGACGAGTGCGACCGCCTCTCGCGGGAGATCAGCCGGCGGGTCGCCGGCTGGCGCCTCGGCGATCTCACGGTCCCGGCGATGGATCAGGTGATCGGCGAAGCGGCGCTCTACCGGCAGGTCGTCACCGAGGTGGGGCGGCTCGTCGGCGAGCAGATCGCGACGGCGTCCCGCATCCACACGGAGGGCCAGGCCAACATCTTGAAGCAGCCGGAGTTTCGCGACGCGCGGCGTGCCGAGCCGGTGCTCTCGGCGCTGGAGCGGCACGACGTCGTCACGGAGATCCTTCACGACGGCGGCTCCGCGCCGGCCGACTCGCGGCCGGCAAACATGAAATTGAAGCCGGTGCGGATCACGATCGGCGCCGAGCACCGCCGCGAGGAGATGCGCGACACGAGCGTCGTCGCCGCGACCTACCACGTCGGCGGGCGGCCGGCGGGCGAGCTCGCGATCGTCGGGCCGACGCGGATGCGGTACGGCCGCGCGATCTCGCTGGTCCGCTTTCTCGCCGACACGCTCGGCGAGGCGCTCGGCCGGCTGTAGCGTCCGCGTCGATGCCGCAAACTGATTACTACGAAGTGCTGGGGGTACCGCGCGCGGCCTCGCAGGAGGAGATCAAGCGCGCGTTCCGGCAGTTGGCCCGTTCGCACCATCCCGACGTCAGCAAGGACCCCGGCGCCGCCGACCGCTTCAAGCTGATCAACGAGGCGTATCAGGTGCTCGGCGACGCGGAGCGGCGCGCCCGGTACGATCGCGGGGATTTCGTCGGCGCGGGGCGTCCCGACGGGCGCGGCCGGCCGTCCGGCGCGGGTCCGTTCGAAGATCTCTTCGACATGTTCTTCGGGCAGACGATGGGCGCGGGCATGCGCGGGGGGGAGCCCGGCCCGGAGCGCGGCAGCGATCTGCGCATCGCGGTCGAGATCACGCTGGAAGAGGCGGCGCACGGCGTCGAGCGCACGCTCTCGATCGTCCGCGAGGAAACCTGTTCCACGTGCTTCGGCACCGGCGCGGAGAAGGGTAGCGCCCCCGAGACCTGCCCGACGTGCCGCGGCGCGGGCCAGGTCCGGTACGGCCGCCAAACGCCGTTCGGGTCGTTCCAGCAGATTGCCACGTGTCCCGAATGCGGCGGCGCCGGCCGGGTCATCCGCAAACCCTGCCGGGACTGCCGCGGCCGGGGCCGGGTCGAGGCCAAGCGCGAGATCGCGGTGGCTGTTCCCGCCGGCGTGGAGGATGGGACCCGGCTGCGCCTTGCCGGCGAAGGCGAGGCGGGGATGCGGGGCGGGGGGCGCGGGGATCTCTACGTGGATCTCCACCTGGCCGACCATCCCGTGTTTACACTCGAGGGACGCCACCTGCACGCCAGCGCGGCCGTCTCGATGGTGCAGGCATCGCTCGGCGCGGAGATCGAGGTCCCGACGCTCGATGGACCCGCGACGCTCAGCGTGCCGGCCGGCACCCAGCCCGGCGCCACGCTCGTCCTGTCCGGGAAGGGCATGCCCCGCGCGCGCGGGGCCGTGCGCGGCGACCTGGTCGTCCATCTGCGCGTCGAGATTCCGGCCCGCCTCACCGCGGAGCAGTCCGCCGCGCTCGCCGAGTTCGGCCGGCTGCTCGGCGAGCAGCCCCGGTCCCGCCGGTCTGGCGGGGCCCGCGGAAAGTCCCTCTTCGGCAAACTCCGCCAGGCCGGCTCGTGAGGTTTCCACAGAATTTGGGTGCCGCCGCGCCGTCACGCCGGGCGTGACGGCCCACACGTGGGTCGAGGTCCGGGTCGAGGTATCCGCCGGCGCCGCGGAAGCCGTCGCGGAGATTCTTCGTGAGCTGCGGAGCGGGGGACTCGTAGAAGAGTGTCCCGCGCCGGGCCGGGTGCGGTTTCGCTGCTACCTGCCGCCGTCCCGCCTCCTGTCCGCCACGCTGCGGGCGGTGCGCACCCGGATTCGCGCGCTACGGCAGTACGGGCTCGCCCCGGGGCGGGTCACGGTGGCGCGCCGGCGTGTCCGGGGACGGCGGTGGGCGAGGGCCTGGCGGGCGCACGCGAAGCCCGTCCGCATCGGGCGTCTCCTCATCCGGCCTTCGTGGATTCGCACGGCCCCCAGGCCGGGCGACGTGGTCGTGGCGATCGATCCGGGCATGGCCTTTGGAACCGGCATGCACGCGAGCACGCGGCTCGCGCTGCGCGCGCTCGCGCAGGCGCTCGGCCGGCGATCGAGCGCCGCCGTGATCGACGTCGGCACCGGCTCGGGGATACTGGCGATCGCGGCGGCCGCGCTCGGCGCCCGATCCGTCTGGGCGGTCGACAGCGACCCCGTCGCGACCGCCGCGGCACGCGCCAACACACGGCTCAACGGGTGGACGAAGCGGGTCCGGGTAGTCGACGGATCGGGGCTCGGCGGGGCGCCCGGCCGGACGGACGTGATCGTCGCCAACATCGTCGCCGACGCCGTGGCCGACCTCTTGCCGGACGCCGGCGCGCGGCTCGGCCCCGGCGGGGTCTTCATTGGATCGGGCATCGTGACGGGGCGGGTGCGGGCCGTTCAGCGGGCGGCCCGGGCGGCGGGCCTTCGAACGAGGGCGGTGCTGCGCGAAGGTGACTGGCGGGCGGTGGTCCTTAGTGCGACGCCCAGATCTGGCTCGCCAGCGTCAGCAGCACGAAAAATCCTATGAGCGCAACCGCGGTGATGACGAACGCGCGCTGCGGCGGGCGGGCGGGCGATTGGGCCTCCTGGGCGCGGACGCGGTGAATCGTGCGGAGGACGACGAGGCCGACCAGCGCAACGCCGACCAGCGGGGCGCTCAGCCCCCACACGCTGGCGACGACCGACATCGCGATGGCGGCGAGACCGACCCCGAGAAGCAGCAGCGTCCGGATTACGGTGTACCCGACGCGCGCCGCCGGCGAGGGGGCCCGTCGCCGAGGCGCGGGAGTATTCATAGCCGCTTGTTCGCTCAGCCGGCTTGCTTTTCCTCGTCCCTACGGTAAAATAGATGAGAGTAGCGGACCATTAACGATCTCCGGGAGGGATCGATGGTGCGCCGGGACGTCCTGGTCCACGCTGTGGGCCTGCCGTGCGCCGATCGGGGAGCCTCTTCCGGGCTCCCTTTTGTTATGTCCGCGGCAGGACATCCCCCCCGAAGGGGCATAAATTGTATTTTTATGCATGACGTAGTATAATCATGCGTACTCGACACGGGAGGAACAGCAATGCAGGCACGGCTCGCGCTTGAAGACGGCACGGTCCTCACGGGCCGCGCGATCGGCGCGCGGGGGTGGGCCGGGGGCGAAGTCGTCTTCACCACCGCCATGACCGGGTACGAGGAAGTGCTGTCCGATCCGTCCTACAACGGGCAGATCGTGACGATGGCGTATCCGCTCATCGGCAACTACGGCATCAGCGGCGAGGCGTGGGAGTCGTTCCGGCCGCACGTCGAAGGTTTCGTCGTCGGCGAGGCCGCGGATCTGCCGCACCACTGGCAGGCCGAGGGCACGCTCGCCGCGACGCTCGCGCGGTGGGAGGTTCCCGGTCTCGCGGGGGTCGACACGCGGTTTCTCGTCCGCCACCTGCGCACGCACGGGCTCAAGCGCGGCCTCATCTCGACCGAAGACGTGCCCGAGGCCGCGCTCGTCATGCGGGCGCGCGCGCTGCCCGACATCGGGACGCTCGATCTCGTCGGCGAGGTCGCCACCCCGTCGGTGCGGCACCTCCCCGGCCCGGGTCCGAAGATCGCACTGCTCGACTGCGGCGTGAAGGCCGGCATCATCGATGGCCTGCGCCGGCGCGGCTGCGACGTGTGGGTCCTGCCGCACCGGACCACGGCCGAGGAGATCCTGGACCTCGCGCCGGCGGGGCTGGTCCTGTCGCCGGGGCCCGGCGACCCCCAGATGCTGCCGCATCAGGTGGCGCAGGTGCAGCGGCTGTGGGGCCGCATGCCGATGTTCGGGATCTGCCTCGGGCATCAGATCATGGGCCGCGCGGCCGGCGCCGCGACGTTCAAGCTGCCCTACGGCCACCGCGGCAGCAACCACCCCGTGAAGGATCTCGTGACCGGCCGGGTCTGCGTCACCACGCAGAACCACGGCTACGCGGTGGACGAGGCGTCGGTGGCCGGGACGGAACTCGCCGTCACGCACCGCAATCTCAACGACGGCACCGTGGAAGGCCTCAGGCATCCGCGCCTGCCGATCATGACGGTGCAGTACCATCCCGAAGGCCGGCCCGGACCGCTCGACTCTTCCTACCTGTTCGACGCGTGGATGGAGATGATCGGCGCGGCGCCGCAGGCGCCCGGCGCCGCGGCTGCATCCGCGGACGTGAGGCCGGCCCGCCCCTGATGTCCGGCAGCATCAATAAAGTCCTCGTCGTCGGGTCCGGGCCGATCACGATCGGCCAGGCCGCGGAATTCGACTACTCCGGCAGCCAGGCATGCCGGTCGCTCTCCGAAGAGGGCGTCGAGGTCATCCTCATCAACAGCAACCCCGCGACGATCATGACCGACGTCGAGACCGCGGACCGCGTGTACATCGAGCCGCTCACCGTCGAGTTCCTGACCCGTGTCATCGCGCGGGAGCGTCCCCAGGGATTGCTCGCCACGCTCGGCGGGCAGACCGGGCTCAACCTCGCGGTGGCGCTCGCGGAGGGCGGCGTGCTCGAGGAGTACGGGGTCAGGCTGCTCGGGACGCCGCTCGAGGCGATCCGGAAGGCCGAAGACCGCCAGCTGTTCAAGGACGCGATGCGCGCGTTTGGCGAGCCGGTCCCGGACAGCGTCGTCGCCCACACCGTGGAGGAGGCGCGGGCGTTCGCCGCGCGGGTCGGCTTCCCCGTCGTGATCCGCCCGGCGTACACCCTCGGCGGCACGGGAGGCGGCATCGCCGCCGACGCCCGGGCGCTCGACGAGATCGCCGCGCGCGGCCTCGCCGTGAGCCGGATCCACCAGGTGCTCGTCGAGCGCTCGGTCGCGGGCTGGAAGGAGATCGAGTACGAGGTGATGCGCGACCGCCTCGACACGTGCATCACCGTCTGCAACATGGAGAACCTCGACCCGATGGGCGTGCACACCGGCGACAGCGTCGTCATCGCGCCGAGCCAGACGCTGAGCGACCGGGAGTACCAGATGCTGCGCAGCGCGAGCCTGCGGATCATCCGGGGCCTCGGCATCGAGGGCGGCTGCAACATCCAGTTCGCGCTCGACCCGCACAGCGCGCGGTACTACGTCATCGAGGTCAACCCGCGGGTCAGCCGGTCGAGTGCCTTGGCCAGCAAGGCGACGGGGTATCCGATCGCGCGGGTCGCGGCGAAGATCGCGCTTGGCCGCACGCTCGACGAGATCCGCAACGCGGTGACCGGGGAGACCTTCGCCTGCTTCGAGCCGGCGCTCGATTACGTCGTCGTCAAGATCCCGCGCTGGCCGTTCGACAAATTCCCCTACGTCGACCGCCGCCTCGGGACGCAGATGCAGGCGACCGGCGAGGTGATGGCCATCGGCCGGAGCGTCGAGGAGGCGCTGCTCAAGGCGCTCCGGTCGCTCGACCAGCGCGTCGACGGGCTCGACTACCCGCCGGCCGGCGGCTGGTCCCGCGAAGCCCTGCGGCAGCGGATCGCGGAGCCGTGCGACGAGCGGTTGTTCGCGATCGCGGAAGGCCTCCGCCGCGGCATGCTGCCTCAGGAGATCGCCGACCTGTCGCAGATGGACCTGTTTTTCGTGAACAAGATCGCCAACATCGTCGGGATGCAGCAGGGGCTTCACGCCCGGCGCGACCCCGACACGCTCCGGGCGGCGAAGCGGCTCGGCCTGCCCGACACCGCGATCGCCCGCGCATGGGAGACGACGGAGGACGCCGTGCGCGAGATCCGGGCGCGGGAGGGCATCCGCCCGGTCTACAAGATCGTCGACACCTGCGCCGGCGAGTTCCCGGCGCTCACGCCGTACTTCTACTCGACCTACGCGCGCGAAGACGAGGTGCCGGAGAGTCCGCGCGGCCGGATCGTCGTCCTCGGCTCCGGGCCGATCCGGATCGGCCAGGGCATCGAGTTCGACTATGCGAGCGTGCACGCGGTGAAGGCGCTGCGCGACGCGGGGCTCGACGCCGTGCTGATCAACAACAACCCCGAGACGGTCAGCACGGATTTCGACGTGGCCAGCCGCCTGTACGTCGAGCCGCTGACCGTCGAGGACGTGCTCAACGTGATCGAGCGGGAACGCGCCGACGGCGTGATCGTCCAGGTCGGCGGCCAGACCGGGCTCAACCTCGCCGGGCCGCTGGCCGAGCGCGGCGTGCGGGTGCTCGGCACGCCGGTCGAGGGGCTCGACGCCTCGGAGGACCGGGGCAAGTTCGACGAGCTGCTCCGCCGGCTCGAGATCGCGCATCCCGCGGGCGGCGCGGTGCGGTCGGTATCGGAGGGCCGCGCGGCGGCGGACCGCCTCGGCTTTCCGCTGCTCGTCCGGCCGTCCTACGTGCTCGGCGGCCGCGGGATGGAGATCGTGGCGACGCCCGACGAGGTGGTGCGGTACCTCGAGGCGGCGTTCGCGACCGATCCCGAGCACCCCGTGCTCATCGACACCTACGTCGAGGGCACCGAGGTGGAGGTCGACGCGATCAGCGACGGCGACGCGGTGTTCCTGCCGGGCGTCATGGAGCACATCGAGCGGGCCGGCGTGCACTCCGGCGACAGCATCGCGGTGTTCCCGGCGCAGCACCTCGGACCCGACGAGACGGACCAGATCGTCGACGCCACGGTCGCGATCGCGCGCGCTCTCGGCGTGCGCGGCTTCCTCAATATCCAGTTCGTCGTGAAGGACGGCCGGGTGTACGTCCTCGAGGCGAACTTGCGCAGCAGCCGGACCATTCCGTTCGTCAGCAAGGCGTCCGGCGCGCCGCTGGTCCGCCTCGCCGTGCACGTCATGCTCGGCCGGAGCCTGGCCGACCTGGGTTATCCCGGCGTGACCCGGCTGCCCGCGCCGGCGCGCGTCTCGGTCAAGGCGCCGGTGTTCAGCAGCGAGAAGATGGCGCAGCTCGACGTCCTGCTGGGGCCGGAGATGACGTCGACCGGCGAGGTGATGGGGCAGAACAGCAGCCTGCCGGGTGCCTTGTACCGCGCGCTCGTCGGCGCGGGCATCGAGATGCCCGACCAGCAGCAGCGGGCGCTCCTCGCCAGCATCGCGGACCGCGACAAGGCGGACGCCGTCGGGCTGATCCGCCGGTTTGTCGACCTGGGGTTCACGGTGTACGCGACGGACGACACCGCGCGGTACCTCGCCGAGCACGGCGTGCACGCGATCCACGTCAGCAAGAACGGCGATCCTGAGACGGCGCTGCGCCTGGTGCACGAGCGCGCGGTCAGCCTCGTGCTCAACACCCCGACGCGGGGCCGCACGCCCGGGCGGGCCGGCTTCGCGCTCCGGCGCGCCGCCTTCGAGCGGCACCTGCCGTGCTTCACGTCGCTCGATACCGCCGCGGCGTTCCTCGACGTGCTCACCGCGATCAAGGCGGGGGAGATCCCCGCGCCGCACGCGGCGATGGAAGTCTCTCCGCTCTAAGCCCTGCCGCGTCCCGGAGCGCGGCGCCTGCCCGGCGCCGCGGATAAAGGAGTTCAGCACCTCGAACGGAACTCAGAGGCCCTACGAAGAGTCCGGCTCCCAGAAGACCGGACGGACGACTGTGACCACGTGATTTCACAGGGGCAGGGGGGAGTTTCGATGGCGGACGACAGCATGCGGCGACGCAAGGGTTGGACACGGCGCAGGTTCCTGCAGACGACCGGGGCGGCCACGGCGGCCGTGGCGGCCGGGTCGGTGCTGGGCGCGCCCGGCGGCGGGATGGCCGCGGCGATGATGCCCAAGCCTCGCGCCGGGGCGCGCATCCGGCTGCTGCAGTGGAACAGCTTCGTGCCCCAGGCTGACGCCGAGATCCGACGTCAGGCGAAAGAGTTTGGCGACGCGAACAACTGCACGGTGGAAATCGAGACCGTCAGCGGCGATCAACTCCAGCCTCGCACGGTCGCCGCGGTCGCGGCCGGCAACGGTCCCGACATCATCCAGATGCAGTACAGCTGGCCGCATTTGTACACCGCGTCCACCGTCGTCGTGACGAACGAGGTCAATTACCTGCTCGGCGCGCTCGGCAAGGTGCATCCTGTCAACGAGGCGTTCACCAAAGTCCGGGGAGCGTGGCGGGCGATTCCGTACTGCCACGTGCCGAACGCGTGGCACTACCGGACGGACTATTTTCAAAAAGCAGGCGTCAGTTCGTTCCCCAAGACCTGGGACGAGTTGATCGTCGTGGGTGAGAAGGTGGTCAAGGCCACCGGCAAGCCTATCGCGCAGACGATCGGCCACGCCTACGGCGACTCGCTCACGATGTGGAACCCGGTGTTGTGGGGCTTCGGCGGCCAGGAGGTGGATAAGGACGGCCACACCGTCCGGATCAATTCCCCCGAGACCGACGCGGCACTGCAGTGGGCGATTCGGGCGGCCAAGGCCGGCATCAAATGGTACCCTGAGTGGCTCGATCCCGACAACAACCAGGCCTACCACGCCGACCGGATCAGCGCGACGCTCAACGGCGCCAGCATTTACATCCGCGAGGTCGTCGAGTTCCACAAGTTCGACAAGGTGACCGGTGTGGCGGCTATGCCGAGCGGGCCCAAGGGCAACTTCGCGATGAACCTGGTCCTCAACCATGCCGTCATGCGGTGGTCGCGCGACGTGGACACGGCCAAAGCGTTTGTCCTGTCTCTGATGGACAAGACCAATTATTCGAAGTGGCTGGCGGCCTCCCGAGGGTACAACGCCGGCGCCTTTGAAGCCCAGAACAACGATCCGGTCTGGAAGACCGATCCGAAGCTCACCGTGTTCCGTGACGTGGTGACGTTCCGCGGCAAGCCGGTCGGCAACTGGCCGGGGTGGCCCGCGGCGCCGAGCAAATGGACCACCCAGTCGCAAACACAGTTCGTCATCGCCGACATGTTCGCCAAGGCAGTCGCCAACGGCGACAGCAAGGCGGCGATGGCCGACGCGGAGGCCAAGCTCAAGGCGATCTACGGGCGTCCCTAACCGGCAGGAGCACCGTTGAACACTGCGACCCAGGCAGCGCAGACCCCGCGGGTGGCGCTCCGCCGCCCGCGCATCCCTTTCCTCGACCGTGAAGCGCCGCTTGGGTACCTGCTGCTCGCGCCGGCGCTGCTGCTGCTGGTGGGGTTTCTCGCCTATCCGTTCTTCATCGGGCTGTGGCTCTCGGTCACCAACGCCGCGGCCGGGGAGATTTGGCAGTACGTCGGTCTGGCCAACTACCGGTTCGAGTTCCTCAACGACCGCGTCTTCCTGGCGAGCATCTGGAACACGTTCGTCTACACGGCGGTCACGACGGTGTTCAAGCTGGCGCTGGGGCTCTTCATGGCGGTGCTGCTCAACCAGGCCTTTCCCTTCCAGCGCTTCGTGCGCGCCGCGCTGCTCCTGCCGTTCATCATCCCTACCGTGCTGAGCACGCTGGCCTGGCGCTGGATGTTCGACCCGACGTTCAGCGTCGTCAACTGGGTCATCACGCACACCGGCCTCGCGGTCCGAGGGGTGAACTGGTTCGGGACACCGCATGCGGCCATGGCGTCGATGATCATCGTGAACGTCTGGCGGGGGGCGCCGTTTTACGGCATTTCATTCCTCGCCGGCCTTCAGGTCATCCCCGTCGAGCTCTACGAGGCCGCCAAAGTGGACGGCGCCACCCGCCGGCACCAGTTTGTGCACATCACCCTGCCCATGCTGCGGCCGGTGCTCCTCGTCGTGCTGCTCCTGTCGACGATCCTCACGTTCGCCGACTTTCAGCTGCCGTACGTCTTGACCAACGGGGCGCCCTACAGCAGCTCGCACGTGCTCGCGACCTGGGCCTACGCCCAGGCCATTCAGGGCGGCTCCCTCGGGGTCGGGGCCGCCATTTCCCTCGTGCTCTTTCCGGTCCTGTCGATCGTCACCGCGGGCGTGCTGATCGCGCTCCGGCACGACTGATGGCGCTGCTCAGCGGGCTCCGGCAGCTCAGCCCCGCGCAGCCGGGGCCGGCATCCCCGACTGCGCGGGGCGGCACGGCCCCCGTTTCGAGCGGGGTCAACGGCGTGGGCGTCATCCGGGGGCGCCGTGAGCGGCCGCGCGGGCACGACATCGGCGACACCGCGATCGGCCGCTGGGTACGGATCTACATCCCGGTGTGGACCCTGGTTCTCGTCACGCTCTTTCCGTTCTACTGGATGTTCATCACGTCGTTCAAATCGCCGTCGGAGCTCCTCGACTTCAGCCGCAGCCCGCTCTTTGTGATCCATCCGACGCTCGACCATTACCGCCATCTCCTCACGCAGACGCACTTCGGGCGCTGGAGCCTCAACACCACGATCGTCGCGGTGGTCTCCACCGGTATCTCGCTGGTGTGCAGCATCCTGGCCGGCTATTCGCTGGCCCGCTTCCGCTACCGCGGCGCCAACGCGATCGGGTGGGGGATCTTCGTGACCTATCTGGTGCCGCCGACCTTGCTCTTCCTTCCGCTCGCCGTAGTTATCAAGGAGCTGCATCTCTTCAACAACCTCTGGTCCTTGATCCTCACGTATCCGACGTTCCTGATCCCGTTCAGCACCTGGCTGCTGATCGGCTACTTCAAGAGCATCCCGCGGGAGCTCGAGGAGTCGGCGCTCGTGGACGGCGCCACCCGCCTTCAGACGATGGTGCGGATCGTCATCCCGCTCGCGATCCCGGGGATTCTCTCCGCCGGGATGTTCGCCTTCACGCTCTCCTGGAACGAGTTTCTCTACTCGTTGATTTTCATGAACGACACCGTCGCGAAGACGATCTCCGTGGGGGTCACCAGCGAGCTGATCCGCGGCGACGAGTTTTTCTGGGGCGAGCTCATGGCGGCGTCGCTGCTCGGCTCGCTTCCGGTGGCGCTGCTGTACTCGTTCTTCGTCGATCGTTTCGTGGCCGGATTGACCGCGGGTGCCGTGAAGGGCTAGGCGGCCCGCCGATGGGAATGAACGCGCTCACGGTGCAGCATCCCAGTGGCGGCCGCGTGGCGAACCCACGCCGCCGGACGGTTGCGGGAACGCTGCTGCCGGTCCCCGCGCTCCTCATCGTGGCGGGGGCGATCGGGTATCCGCTCGCGCTTGCACTTTGGTTCAGCCTGAGCAACGCACAGGTTGGTGAGCTGGGCAAGTTTGTCGGTCTCGCCAACTACGCGTATCTCCTTCGGCAGCCGACGTACTTCGATGCCGTGCGCAACACGCTCGTCTACATGGTGGCGAGCATCGTCATCAAGGCAATACTTGGGATGGCGGTCGCCCTTGCCATCGCGCGCCACTTCCCCGGCCGCCGCCTGGTCTACGCCCTGCTGTTCCTGCCCTTTGTGTTCCCGCTGACCATGGGAACGATGGCCTGGTACTACCTCTTCAGCAACGTCCACGGCGCGATCAACTACATTCTGATGCAGTCGGGATTGGTTCCGAACGGAGTCGACTGGCTGGGCAGCTTCGGTCCGCTGCCGATGGCGAGCCTGATCACCGTCAACGTCTGGCACGAGACCAGTCTGTTCGCCGTCCTCCTGCTGGCCGGCCTGCGCTCGATCGGCGCCGACATCATCGAGGCGGCCCGGGTGGAAGGCGCCACGGGCGGCCAGCGCTTCCTGCACATCGTCCTTCCGCTCCTGCGGCCCGCCCTGGTGCTCGGAGCGGCGCTCTCCGTTATGGGTTCGTTCGGTGATTTCGCCATCGTCCACGTCCTGACCAACGGCGGTCCCGCCAATCACACACAGACGATCCCTCACATGGCCTTCATGGTCGCCCTCCGCGACGGTGACGTGGGGGTTGGCGGCGCCGTGGCCTTCACAGTCCTGCCCGCATACTTCCTCATGCTTGCCTATCTGCTGCGGGAGGTGGTGCGCCGATGACCGCACGATGGCGCGGTGCCCCGCGTCGAGCAGCGTCATTCCTAACGGGCGCCGCCCCCGCGGGGGGCCGGCTGGCTGTGGGCGCATTCCTCGGCGGGATGCTGGTCTTCTCGCTCGCCCCGATTTACTGGATGCTGGTCGTTTCCTTGAAGGGCGGCAAGACCCAGCTGATGAGCGGCAACCCCTGGTGGCCGGGCGGGCAGTTTACGATGGGTAACTACGCGCAGGTGCTCGCGGATCCCGACTTCGGGCGGCTTATCCTCAACACGGCGGTGGTGACCGTCGCGACGATCATCATCAGTCTCGCCACGAGCGTGCTCGCTGCCCTGGGCCTCGCCTACTACCGCACGCGTTCCTCAAACGCGATCGCGCTCGTGCTGTTCGCCGCCTACCTGCTCCCTCAGGGCGTGCTCTTCATCCCGCTGGCGGTGATGCTGTCCCGCCTCCACTTATACGGCGGCATGGTCGCGCTGATCATTGTCTATCCGACGCTCGTGATCCCTTTTGCGGCCTGGGTGTTCTGGACGTACTTCCGCCGACTGCCTGCGGAGCTGGTCGACAGCGCCCAGGTCGAGGGTGCGGGCCCACTCCGCGTGCTACGTGACGTGCTCCTGCCCCTCGCGTGGCCGGCCGTGGCCGCCGTGATTCTGTTCGGGGCGGCCGTCGTCTTCAACGACTACCTCTACACGTTCACGCTCGTCTCGGACCACAAGAACATGACGCTGATGGCCGACGTGGGAAGCGACCTGCTCGACATTGACGATCCGGGCCCAACGTTCGCGGAAATCATGCTCGGCCTGCTGCCGGTGGCCTTCATCTGCGCGCTGTTCGCCGACGTCTTCGGAAAAGGACTGGGCGCGGGCGTCATCGAGTAGGCGGGCCCGGAAATCGCCCCCCCCGGAAGACCCTTGCAAGTTTATTCACCAGACTGTATGATTATGCTATTCTGGTTTTCGGGGGTCGGCGGGCGAATGGCGGTGCGGGTCAGTGTCATCGGGGCATCGGGGTACGGGGGGGCGGAAGCGGTGCGCCTGCTCGCCACCCATCCCGAGGTGCGCCTGACCCACGTGACGGCGGAGACCCAGAAAGGCCGCCGTCTCTCGGACCTGTATCCCAACCTGCGCGGCTTCGTGGACCTCGTGACGGAGGAGGCGAGCGCGCCGGCCTTGGCGGCGGATTCCGACGTGGTGATCGTCTCCCTGCCGAGCGGCAGGGCCATGGCGCTCGTGCCGGAGCTGCTCGAGCGCGGCGTCCGCGTGATCGACGTCGCCGCGGATTTCCGCCTGCGCGACGCGGCGCTGTACCCGGTGTGGTACAAGTTCGAGCACACCGCCCCGCGCTATCTCGCCGAGGCGGTCTACGGGCTGACCGAGCTGTACCGCGGCGAGATCCGCGCCGCGCGGCTCGTCGCGGACTGTGGCTGCTACCCGGCCGCCGCGCTGCTGGCGCTCGTGCCGTTCGTCAAGCACGGGCTCGCGGCGCGCGACGGTATCGTCGTCGACGCCGTCTCCGGCGTCTCCGGCGCGGGCCGGGGCGGCGCGTCCGGCGGGTTCGGGTACGCGGAGACAAACGAGGACCTGCGCCCGTATTCGGTCGGGACGCATAACCATACCGCGGAGATTGAGCAGGAGCTCTCGGCGCAGGCCGGTAGTGCGGTGCGCGTGACCTTCGTGCCGCACCTCGCGCCGATGACCCGCGGGATATTGGTCACGGCCTACGCGCGCCTGGGGCGGCCGTCGGACACCGCCGGCGCCCAGGCGCTGCTGCGGGAGGCCTACGCGGCCGAGCCGTTCGTGCGGGTGCTGCCGGACGGGGCGCTGCCTCAGACCAAGGCGACGCTCGGCAGCAACTTCTGCGACGTCGCGGTCCGGATCGACGCCCGCACGCAGACGCTCATCGCGATGGCGGCGATCGACAACCTCGGCAAGGGCGCGGCCGGCCTGGCGGTGCAAAACCTCAACGTCATGTGCGGATTCCCGGAAGAGACGGGCCTCCGCACGCCCGGGCTGTATCCGTAGGATCGGCTGAAGGAGGGAGCATGGCGGGCAGCGTGTCGCGATTGGTGCAGGGTGGCGTGACGTCGGCGCAGGGGTATGTCGCCTCGGGGGTGCACTGCGGGATCAAGCCGCAGAAGAAGGACCTCGCCCTCGTCTTCTCGCGCGTGCCCGCCGCCGCCGCCGGCGTCTTCACGACCAACAAGGTCAAGGCCGCGCCGGTGCTCCTCGACGTGGAGCGCGTCCGGTCGGGACGCGGGCAGGCCGTGCTGCTCAACAGCGGGAACGCCAACGCCTGCACCGCCGACCAGGGGATGCGCGACGCGCGGGAGATGGCGCTGCTCGCGGCCCAGGGGCTCGGCATCGCCGAAGACCTCGTGTACGTGTGCAGCACCGGCGTAATCGGCCGGCTCCTGCCGATGGAGGCCCTCCGGCGCGGCATCCCCGAGGCCGTCCGCCTGCTCAGCCCCGACGGCGGTGCCGCCGCCGAAGCGATCATGACGACCGACACGGTGGCCAAGACGGCCGCGGTGCAGGTGCCGATCGGCGGGCAGGTGGTCACGGTCGGCGGGATGACGAAGGGCGCCGCGATGATCCACCCGCAGATGGCGACGACGCTTACCGTGCTGACGACCGATGCCGCGGTCGCGGTGCCGCTGCTGCACGCGGCGCTGCGCCGCGCGGCGGACGTGTCCTACAACCGGATTACCGTCGACGGCGACCAGAGCACCAACGACACGATCCTGCTGCTGGCCAACGGGGAGGCCGGGCTGCCGGAGATCACGGAGCCCGGGGAGGCGCTCGACGCCTTCCAGGCCGCCCTCACGGCGTGCGCGACGGACCTCGCCCGTATGATCCCGCGGGACGCCGAAGGCGGGACCAAGCTGATCGAGGTGACGGTCCGCGGCGCGCAGAGCGAGGACGACGCCTACCGCGCGGCGCGGGCGGTCGCGCTGTCGCCGCTGGTCAAGACCGCGATCTACGGCCGCTCGCCGAATTGGGGCCGGATCTTCGTCGCGGTCGGCGGGTCGGGGGCGGAGGTCCAGCCGGAGCGAATGTCGGTGCGGATCGGGCCCGTCCTCGTGGCCGACCGGGGCGGCCCGGCCGGAGAGCCGGAAAGCCTGGAAGAAGTCGCCCGCTACATGGCCGGCGACACCATCACCGTGGTCGTCGATCTCGGCCTCGGCAAGGCGGAGACGACGATGTGGACGTGCGACCTCACCGAGCAGTACGTCAAAGAAAACGCGCACTACCTTACGTGAGCGCACGATGAGCCGGACACCGATGGTCGCCACCAGTGAGGCCGTGCTCGCCGGCGGCGTGATCGCCCAGGGGCTCGGGTACGTGAACGCCTGGAAGGGCAAGACGGTCGTCGTGAAATTCGGGGGCAGCGTACTCGACGTCGGCGCCGGCGGGGCGGGGGGGTCGACGATCGCGGAAGACCTCGTCCTGTTGAAGGGCGCCGGCATCAACGCGGTGCTCGTGCACGGCGGCGGCCCCGAGATCACGCGGATGCTGGAGCGGCTCGGCAAGCCCTCCAAATTCGTGCACGGCCTCCGCGTGACCGATGCGGAGACGATGGAAGTCGTCGAAATGGTGCTGGCGGGCCGCGCGAACAAGTCGCTCGTCTCGGCGATCACGCAGGCCGGCGGCCGCGCGGTGGGACTGAGCGGCAAAGACGGACGCATGCTGCTCGCGCGGAAGTACGAGGCGGACGTGGACCTCGGGCAGGTCGGTGAAGTGGAGGCGGTGGACCCGGCCCTGGTGCGCACGGTGAGCGTGGACGGCTACATCCCGGTCATCGCGTCGATCGGCATCGGGCGCGACGGAACGAGCTACAATCTGAACGCCGACACGGCCGCGGGCGCGCTCGCGGTCGCGGTCGGCGCGAGCAAATTCATCCTGCTGACCGACGTCGACGGCGTGTACCGGGACCCCGACGCTGCGGGGCGGGCCGACCACGAGGCCCGGACGCTCATCTCGGAGCTGCGGGCCGCGGAGGCCGAGGCGATGACCCGGGACGGCACGATCAGCCGGGGCATGATCCCGAAGGTCGGAGCGTGCCTCGACGCGATCCGCGGCGGCGTGCCGAGCGCGCACATCATCAACGGGACGGTGCCGCACGCGCTCCTGGTGGAGCTGTTCACCGAGCGCGGCATCGGGACGATGCTGACCCCGTAGCCCCTACGGAGATCGAGGAGGAGGGTGACGATGACGAATCGCGAGATCGCGGAGTTGAGCGGCCGGGTGCTCGCCCCCAACTATCGCCGGGCGCCGGTGGCGTTCCGCGAGGGGCGCGGGATGCGGTTGTGGGACGTCGAGGGCAAGGAGTACCTCGACTTTGTCGCCGGGATCGCCGTCGACGTGCTCGGCCACGCGCACCCCAAGTTTGTCTCGGCGATCCAGCAGCAGGCCGCGCGCCTCGTGCACGTCTCGAACTTGTATCAGATCCCGGAGCAGGCGCGGCTCGCGGAGCGGCTCGTCGCGGTGACGGGGATCCCGGACGGGCGGGTGTTCTTCTGCAACAGCGGCGCGGAGGCGGCGGAGACTGTGATCAAGCTCGCCCGCAAGGCCGGCCGGGCCCGCCGGAACGCGGACGTTTACGAGATCATCGTCGCCGCGCACAGCTTCCACGGCCGCACGATGGGCGCCTTGTCGGCGACGATGAACCCGAAGTACCACGAAGGCTTCGAGCCGCTCGTCCCAGGTTTTGTGGAAGTGCCGTTCAACGACCTCGGCGCGGTGGAGCGGGCGATCGGCCCCAAGACCGCGGCCGTGTTCATGGAGCCGGTCCAGGGCGAGGGCGGCATCAATCCGGCGGACGACGCGTACCTCATGGGTCTCCGCCGGCTGTGCGATGCGAAGGGTCTGCTGCTCGCGCTCGACGAGATCCAGACCGGGTTCGGGCGCACCGGCCGCTGGTTCGCCTACCAGCACGCCGGGGCCGTCCCGGACATCCTGGCGCTCGCGAAGGGCCTCGGCGGCGGCGTGCCGATCGGCGCGGTCGTGGCGCGCGACGAGATCATGCAGGCGCTGCAGCCCGGCACGCACGGCACGACGTTCGGCGGCAACCCGCTCGTCTGCGCCGCGGCGCTGGCCGTGATCGAGACGATTGACGCCGAGCGTCTCGTGGACAACGCGAAGGAGACCGGCGCGTATCTGATGAGCCGCCTGAGCGAGATGGGGAAGAAGACATCCCTCGTGACCGAGGTGCGGGGCCGCGGGCTCATGATCGCGGCCGAGGTGACGGTGCCCTCGGACAAGGTCGTCGCCGCGTGCCTCGCCCGGGGACTGCTGGTCAACAACGTGCGCCCGACGTCGATCCGCTTCGTGCCGCCGCTGATCGCGACGCGCGCGGACGTGGATCGGGCGATGGAACTCTTCGGCGCGGCGCTCGCGGACGTGGCCGCTTCATCCCCTTCGGGGACTAACCCGCGAGATGCGCAGGCGTCGCAGGCCAAAGCTACGGCGTAAGTCCCCCGCACGGGGGACGCCGGCCGGATAAGGAGAGCGGCATGGGACAGCCCGAGAACATCGCACTCGCGTACAGCGGAGGGCTCGATACCTCCGTCATCATCCCGTGGCTCAAGGAGCGCCACCCCGGCGCGCGCGTCGTCGCGGTGGTCGCCGACGTCGGCCAGGGCGACGATTTCGACCAGGTGAAGGACAAGGCCCGGCGCAGCGGCGCCGACGCGGTGCACGTCGTGGACGTCCGGCGGATCTTCGTGACCGACTACATCATGCCGGCGCTGCGGGCGGACGCGATCTACGAGGGCCGCTACCTGCTCGGCACCGCGCTCGCGCGGCCGCTGATCGCCCGGGTCCAGGTCGAGGTGGCCCTCGCCGAGGGCTGCGACGCGGTGGCGCACGGCTGCACCGGCAAGGGCAACGATCAGGTGCGCTTCGAGCTCGCGTATCAGGCGCTCGCCCCGCAGCTCGCCGTGATCGCGCCCTGGCGCGAGTGGACGCTCGGCTCGCGGGAAGAGGAGATCGACTACGCGCGCGCCCACGGCGTCCCGGTGCCGGTGACCCGGGAGAAGCCGTACAGCATGGACCAGAACCTCTGGCACCTCAGCTTCGAGAGCGGCGTCCTGGAGGACCCGTGGGCGGAACCGCCGGCGGACATGTTCCGCCTGACGGCCGATCCCGCGACAGCACCGGACCAAGCCGAGTACATCGAGATCGGCTTCGAGCGCGGCACCCCCGTGTCACTCGACGGCCGCCGCCTCGACCCGGTCGACCTGGTGGCGTCGCTCAACCGGCACGCCGGCGCGCACGGCGTCGGCCGTGTCGACATCGTCGAGAACCGTCTGGTCGGCATGAAGAGCCGGGGCGTGTATGAGACGCCCGGCGGCACCGTGCTCGTGGACGCGCACCACCATCTCCAGACGATCACCCTCGACCGCGAGACGCAGCACTTCAAGGCGCTGGTCGCGCCGCGGTACGCCGAGCTCGTGTACTACGGACTCTGGTACTCGCCGCTCCGGCGCGCCCTCGATGCGTTCGTGGCCTCAACGCAGGAGACCGTCACGGGCAGCGTGCGGGTCAAGCTGTATAAGGGTACCTCCACGGTCGTGGGCCGGCGGGCGGAGCGCTCGGTGTACAGTCACGAACTCGCGACCTTCGGGCGGGGCGCCGGCTACGATCAGAAGGACGCGGAAGGGTTCATCCGGCTGTTCGGGCTCCCGACCAAGGTCTTCGCCGCGACGAACCCCGAGAGCACGAAGGACGCCTCGCCGATTCCGCTGGAGCCCGCTGCGCCGGCGGAGCGGGCCGGGGGCGCGGGGCAGACCGGCCGCCGCGGCGGCGCCCCCGTCGCGCGCCGCGGTTGAGGTCGGAGGACGCATGACTGAACGGCAGCGCGGCCGCGGCCAGGAGGATCCCGCGACCGCCCGGATGTGGGGGGGGCGGTTCCGGGGCACGATCGATCCGACGGTCGCGGCGTTCACGACCTCCCTGCCCTTCGACCGCCGGCTGTACCGGGCCGATATCCTCGGCAGCATCGCGCACGCGACGATGCTGGGGCGGTGCGGAATCATCGAGCCCGCCGAGGCGGACGAGCTCGTCCGCGGCCTTCGCGAGCTGATTCAGGAGATCGACGCCGGCGTCGTCCGGATTGAGGGCGCCGAGGACATCCACTCGTTTGTCGAGGCGCAGCTGCGGACGCGCCTCGGCGACATCGCGGGACGGCTGCATACGGCCCGGTCGCGCAACGATCAGGTGGCGACCGATCTGCGGGTCTATCTCAAGGGCGAGATCGTCACGCTCGTGGGGCGGACGGCGGCCCTGCAGCAGGTGCTGCTGGTTCTGGCCGAAGCCCACCCGTCGGTGATCATCCCCGGCTACACGCACATGCAGCGCGCCCAGCCGGTGCTGCTGGCCCACCATCTGCTGGCGTACGTCTGGATGCTGCAGCGCGACGCGGAGCGGTTCCGGGAGGTCTTCGTCCGGACCGACGTCCTCCCGCTCGGGGCGGCGGCGCTCGCCGGGACCTCGTATCCGATCGACCGGCAGCTGGTCGCGTCGCTGCTCGGCTTCGCGCGCGTCGCGGAAAACAGCCTCGACGCCACCGCGGACCGCGATTTCGCCGTCGAGTTCATCGCGGCCGGCTCTCTGCTGATGTCGCACCTCTCGCGGCTCGCCACCGAGATCGTGCTGTGGGCGACGTCGGAGTTCGGATTCATCGAACTGCTCGACACGATCAGCAGCGGCAGCAGCATCATGCCGCAGAAAAAGAACCCGGACGCCGCGGAGCTCGTGCGGGGCAAGGCCGCGCGCGTCCTCGGAAACCTCACCGCGATTTTGGCGATGCTCCGCGGGCTGCCGCTCGCCTACAACAGCGACCTGCAGGAGGACAAGGACGCGGTCTTCGACACCGTCGACACCGTCCAGGCGAGCCTGCAGGTGATGGGCATCGTCCTGAACGGCGTCCGGTTCGACACCGATCGCATCGCGGCGCACCTGCGCGGCGGCCTGATGGGCGCGACGGAGCTCGCGGACTACCTCGCGCGGCGCGGCATGCCGTTTCGCGAGGCGCACGAGTTGGTTGGGCGAATCGTGCTCTACGCGCAGGAGCGCGGGCGCGAGCTTTGGGAGTTGTCGCCGGAGGAGTACCGGCAGTTCAGTCCGATGCTCGAGCCCGGCGTCCGCGATCTCACGACGCCGGCGGGCGCCGTGGCGACGAAGCGTTCGGAGGGCGGCACGGCCCCCGAGCGGGTCGTCGAGCAGATGCAGGCCGCTCGCGGCGCGATTACGCGGACGCTGTCGTGGCTGGCGGCGCTTCCGGCCGTGCCGGCCGAGCGCGGCACCTCGCCGTCCGCCGCCGTCCCGCCCCCCGACTGCGCGGGGCCGCGGGGCCGCAAAGACGGGGCCGGGCGGTCCCCGGCCGGTCCGTCCTCCCCCACCGGGGGAGGCGGCAAACCGGCGTAATCGATGCCCGCGGAGCCGTCGCGGCGGCCTGAATTACATGGTGGCCGGCCGCCTGTCGGCCGGCGTGAATTACATGGCGGCCGGCCGCCTGTCGGCCGGCGCGAAGCCACGCGTACCGAGCGCGAGCGCCGCATTCGCGAGATCCTCGGCCGCCACGCGATCGAGACCCAGGACGACCTGGTCGACCGGCTCCGGCACGAAGGGCTCGCGGTGACGCAGGCCACGGTGTCCCGCGACATCAAACGACTCGGGCTGGTCAAGATCCCGCTGTCCGACGGCCGGTCGCAGTATGTCGCGCCGGAGCGGCCGTCGCCGGCGGACGTGCTGCGGCGCCTGCAGCACGCCGCGACCGAGTACGTCCTGTCGGTGGACGCCGGCGAGGACCTCATCGTCATCCACACGCTCACCGGACGGGCAAACGCCGTGGCCGCCGCGATCGACGAGATGCAGTGGCCCGACGTGGTCGGCACCGTCGCCGGCGACGACACGATCTTGATCATCCCGCGCCGCCGAGCCGCGCGCGCGCGGCTCCTCGGGATGCTGCGCCGCGTCATGGAGGGCGGGGCGCCGTAGCGTTCCCGTCAAAGGGGTCGCGTCCGGACGGGCCGAAACGATCCGGCGGCGCGGCGATGGATGTCATCGTCACAAACCTTCAGAGTATTTCCGTGGACGCGAGATTTGTCCGCGATGTCGTGGTTCGGGCGCTCCGGCTGCAGGGCTACCGGGATCCGCCCGACGTCGGCGTGGCGCTGGTGGACGATGCCTACATTCGCGTGCTCAACCGGGAGTATCGAGGCGGCGACTACGCGACGGACGTGCTGGCGTTTCCGATGGACGGCTCTCGCGAGCCGGCCGGCGATTCCGGCGGCGCGGGCGACGGCGGGCCGGTGCTCGGGGACATCGTCATCTCGGTCCAACGCGCCCGCGAGCAGGCGCGGCAGTTCAAGCAGCCGCTGCGCCGCGAGGTCGCGCTGCTGGCGATCCACGGCCTCTTGCATCTCTTGGGCTACGACGACGAGACGGAAGCGGCCGCGTCGGTGATGTGGTCGCGGCAGAAGGAACTCCTCGAGACGATCCTCGGCGCCGGACTTCGCGCGAAGGACGCGCGGTAGTGCCGCGACGGTCCCGCTCGTTTCCGGAGGCCGTCGCGTGCGCGGTGCGCGGCATCCGGCTCGCCGTCGGCCGGCAGCCCAATCTCCGGGCGCACATCGCGATCGCCGGCCTGGTGCTCGTCGCCGGCGGGGCGGCGGGGCTCTCCGGGGTCGAACTCGGGCTCCTCGCCGCGGCGATCGGGCTGGTGATCTCCGCGGAGCTGCTCAACACCTCGATCGAGCTGCTGACGGACATCGTCTGCCCGAATGAGGATCCGCACGCCGCGGCGGTCAAGGACGTCTCCGCGGCGGCCGTGCTCGTCGTCTCCGGCGCCGCCGCGGCGGTCGCGGCGTTCATCGTGCTGGCCCGGGTGTGGCCGGCCGCGCCGGCGGCCGGCCGCGCGGCCGCCGCGCTAGGGCTCGCGTGCCTCGCCGCCTACTGGCTCGCGGCGCGCGGCCGCGCGGCCCGGGCCTGAACCACGCCGCCGCGGGACGAATGATATAATTGCGATGTTGGATACAATAATGTCATTGATGCGTCCTCATGTCCGCAGGCGTCTGTCTCGGCGCCCGCATGCCGGCGCCGCGGCTGAAGGGTAGGGGTCGTTGGGCCTTCGGTTTGCCCTCCTCGGCGTGCTGATCCTCTGCGGGGCCTTCTTTGGCGCCGCGGAGACCGCCCTCTTTGCGTCGAGCCGGATGACCCTGCGCCGGCTGAGCGAAGCGGGGGACCGCCGTGCCCGCATCGCGCACCAGTTGCTGGAGGATCCCGGCCATCTCCTGACGACGCTGCTGGCCGGGAACACCATCGCCAACGTGGGTTCCTCGGTCGTCGCGACGTCGATCGCGCTGAGCCTCCTCGGCCGGCGCGCCGGCGAAATCGTGGCCTTCATCGGCGCGACCGTCCTCGTGCTGATCCTCGCGGAGATCGCGCCGAAGACACTGGCCGTGCGGTACGCCGACCGGTTTGCCCTGCACGTCGCCGGCACGGTCCGCGCGGTGAGTGTGGTGCTGACGCCGCTGGTCCGGCTGCTCTCCCTCGCCGGGACGGCGATCGTGCGTCCGTTCGGCGGGGCGATCACCCCGCGCGCGCCGCTGGTGACGGAGGACCAGCTTCGCTTCCTGGTGCAGGTCGGCGAAGAGGAGGGGGTGATCGAAGAGAAAGAGCGCGAGATGATCCACTCCATCTTCGAGTTCGGCGACACCAGCGTGCGGGAGGTCATGCGGCCCCGCGTCGACATCGTGGCGGTGCAGGCGAAGGCCACGATCAACGAGGCGCTTGGCCTCATCATGGAGTACGGCCACTCGCGGCTGCCGGTGTACGAAGGCAGCTTCGACCACATCGTCGGCGTCGTCTACAGCCGCGATCTGCTGCCGGCGCTCCGGCAGGGGCGCCTCGACCAGCCGGTCGGCGAGGTGCAGCGCCCGCCGTTCTTCGTCCCGGAGACGAAGAAGGTGGACGAGCTCTTCCGGGACATGCAGCGGCGGAAGGTCTCGATGGCGATCGTCGTGGACGAATACGGCGGGACCGCCGGGCTCGTGACGATGGAGGATCTCCTCGAGGAGATCGTGGGCGAGATTCAGGACGAGTACGATCTCGAGGAGAAGCCGATCCAGCTCATCGACGACCGGACGGCCGTCGTCAACGGCCGGACGCCCATCGACGAAGTCAACGAGATCCTGGGGCTGCAGCTGCCGGTCGACGAGGTCGATACGATCGCGGGGCTCGTCTACGCGCTCGCCGGACACGTGCCCGTGCAGGGCGAGACCGTGTCGGTGCCCGGCGCGGAGCTGCGCGTCGAACGCGCCCTCGGCCAGCGCATCACGAAGGTTCGGATCACACGCGCGTCCCCGCAGTCGCCGCCGCGGCAAGAGGCGCCGGTGTCCACCCGCTCGACCGCCGCGGATATCTAGTCCGGCGTGTCGCCGACCGCGTCGCCGCCGGCCGCTTTGACCTTGTAGAGCGCCCGGTCCGCGGCGTTGAGCAGGGGCGCTTCGGCCGTGCCCGTGTCGGTGGTGCACGCGACGCCGATGCTGATCCGGAGGCGGACGCCGGGGGTATCCCGGATCCTGAGGCGCGCCAGCTGGTCTTGGATCCGACGGGCCGCGCGCACCGCGTCGGGCTTCCGCGTCTCGGGCAGCACAACGATGAACTCATCGCCGCCGTACCGCGTCGCCAGATCCATGGACCGGCAGCAGGTGTGCAGGACGCCCGCGAGCGCCTGCAGCGCCGCGTCGCCGGTCGAGTGTCCGTAGGTGTCGTTGACCCGTTTGAAGTGGTCGACGTCGACGAGCAGCACCGAGACCGCTTCATGCTTCCGGGCGGCCCGCGCGAGTTCGCGGTCGAGCTCCTGCTGCAGCGCGCGCCGGTTCGGCAGCCCGGTCAGACTGTCGGTCATCGCGAGCAGCACCTGATCCTCGTGAAGCCGCGCGTTCTCCAGCGCGATCGCCGCGTGGCCGCAGAACGCGTGGAACACTTCCTGCTCGGCCGGCGACCACCGGCGCGGCGCGGCGAAGTAGCAGCTCACGACGCCGGCGGTGCGTCCGCCGTGCACGAGCGCCCACGCCCCGAGCGCCTGACAGCCCGCCCCGAGCGCGGCGCGGCGCACGTCCGCCGGCATGGAGCCGGGATCGGCGTAGAGAATCGGCGCGATGCCTTCGGTCTCGAGCCGCCCGATCCGCAGCGGGCCCGCGGTCGCCGCGAGCAGCCGTCCCGGCGGGAAGACCGAGCCGCCGTCCAGCACGCTCTTGATGAAGTCGGCCGGCATGCCGGCCGACCACCCGCACTGCACCGGCGCGCCGGGATGCGCGAGCCACACGGCCCCGCCGGCGGCGCCGACGAGACTGCGCGCGCTCTCTCCGATCAAGGGGATCAGTTCCTGGAGCGGCAGCAGCTGCGTGAGGCGGGTCGTGAGCACAACGAGGCGGCCCAGCGACTCGGCAAGATCGCCCTCGTCGGGGCCGCGCGCAACCGCTTTGGCCCTGGACCGCAGAGTCATTGGCCCGAACCATATCAGACAGCGGGCGATGGTGTCTAGGATAGCGCGGGTATACTACGCCGCCGCGGCGGCCGCGGCACTTGACCCCCGCCTAACGGCGGGGGCGGCGGCGCAGACCGCGGTGGGACGCTACAACGTCACGCGGCGGTAGGCCCTCGCGAACCGTGGGTCTTCGAGCCTGAAGCTGTCCGGGTTGGTACCGCGGGCGAGTGCGAGATGATACGAGAACAACTGGAGCGGCACCGCGCACGTGAGCGCCGTGAACGGCTCCGGGACCGCGGGAACGTTCCAGCGCGCGGTGGAGCCGTCGGCCGGGATCGCCGCGGTGCCGTCGTCGACGACGACCAGCCGCGCGCCGATTTCCCGAACCGCGGCGGCGACGTCCGCCACGCGCTGCTGCCCGAGCCCGGCCTGCGCGATCAGGATGAACAGGTCTTCGGGCTCGCTGCACTGGAACGGCCCGTGGAGCATCGCCTCCGCGCTCATCCCCTCGGCCGTCATGTACGATGTCTCCTTGATCTTGAGCGCGCCTTCGATGGCGGCGACGGCGCCGGGTCCGGCTCCGACCAGCCAGATGCGCGGGCTGGACGCGAGGTCGCGCGCGCGGCCGGCGATGTCCGGTTCGAGCGCCAGCGCTCCCCGCAGGGCGGCCGGCACCGCGCTTCGCAGCAGCCCGGCATCCACGGCCGGCCGCCCGAGGCGCGTCGCGCCGATCTGGTCCGCTACGACCGCGAGGGCGGCCACCGCGCCGGCGTAGCTGACCGTGTGCGTCGACGAGCGCTCCTGGGCCACCGTCTGCAGCACGACGTCGGCCTCGGCGCGGTCCTCGGGGCCCTCGCCGGTGACGACGACCGTCGGACAGCCGGCCTCGCGCGCCCGCAAGAGGGCGTCGCGCGTGTAACGTTTCGTGCCGCGGTGCGTCACCGTGACCACGGCGTCCCGCGGGCCGAGCCGCGGCCCGTAGAGCGCGAAGTCAAAGGCGTGGGCGGCCTGCACCGGCAGGCCCCCGCCGTACATTCGCACCAGGTGCTCGCCCGTCAGGGCGGCATGGTACGACGTGCCGATCCCGACGAGATAGAGACGGTCGCATGCGGCGAGTCGGCCCGCGACGGCCTCGGCGGTGGGGGACGTGCGCGCGACCACGGCCGCAAAGGCGTCGGGCTGCTCGCGCATGGCATCGTACATATAAAAGGGGTGCGTGGTGCGGGGCTCGGCCGGTGTCATGACGCACACTTCGCGGCCGTTCGTTCGGGCACCCGTTGGCCCCGGCCGCAGCCGATATCCGCACCGCACAGGACGCCGCGCCCCATCAGCGAATCCACGACAGACGCGACCCCACAAGGAGTGTGCATGTCTCGACGTCCTCCTGACTACCGGCCCTTGATCCGCGCCGCCCGCGCGGCGCGCCGTCATGCCTACGCGCCCTATTCACATTTTCCCGTCGGTGCCGCGGTGCTCGCGTCGGACGGATCCATCTACGCCGGCGCGAACGTCGAAAACGCGTCGTTCGGCCTCACGCAGTGCGCGGAGCGGGTCGCGCTCCAAACCGCCGTCGCCGCGGGCCGGCGTCGGCTTCGCACCGTCGCGATCGCCGGACCCGCCGGTCTCTCGCCGTGCGGTGCGTGCCGCCAGGTGATGGCGGAATTCGGCGTGCGGACGGTCGTCCTCGCCGCTCCCGCCGGGGCGCCGGAGATTGTGCTGCTTGCCGATCTGCTGCCGCGCCCGTTCCGCGGTCCGCGTCGGCTCCGATCCCGTGCCGGTCTATAAGGTCGAGGCAATAGTCCTTCGCCACCAGCCGGTCGGCGAGGCCGACCGGATCCTCACCTTGTTCACCCGCGAATTCGGCAAGCTGCGCGTGTCGGCGCGGGGCGTGCGGAAAACCACCAGCCGTCTCGCCGGACTGGTGCAGCCCTACACTGCGGGCCGGTTCTTGCTGGCGCGGGGACGGACGCTCGATGTCGTCGCGCAGGCCGAGATCACACGCGCCTTCGCCGGCCTCGGGCGCGACCTGCTGCGCAGCGCGTACGCGGCCTACGTCGCCGAACTCGTCGACCGGTTCCTGCCCGAGCGAGACCGTCATCCTGAGGTGTTCGACGCCGTCCTCGACGCGTTCGCCGTGATCGAAGCGGCGCCGGAAGACGAGGCCGAGATCTACGCGCTGTGGTTTTCCCTCCACCTGGCCGACAGCCTTGGCTACCGGCCGGAGATGGAGCGGTGCGTGGCGTGCGGCCGCGCCCTGCCGTCCGGCGTCGCTAGCGGTGACACGGAGGAGCGGGTCTCCCGCGCGGCGGGGGACCCCGCCCACAGCGGGGCAGGCGAGGCAGGCAGACCTGCCCGCGGCGCGGCCACGTGGGCGTTCAGTCCGGCCGCGGGGGGCGCCTTGTGCCCCGCGTGCGCGGCGGACGAACCCTCGGCGGCACCGCCGGACCCGCGCATCCCGCGGGGCCGTCCCGGGCACGCGGGAGTGGCGCCCGGCGTGCTCGCGACCGGCGCCTACCTGCTGCGCAGCACCGCGGAACGGGCTCGGCGCCTCAGGGTTCCCGAGCGGCAGCGCCGGGAGCTCGCCGGACTCGTACAGGCGCACCTCGAGTATCATCTGGACGGCCGGTTGCGCGCGCCCGCCGTGATCGCGCGGCTCCGGCAGGCGCCCGCGACGCGCGCCTCCGGAACACGCGCGTGATAAGATAGAGTCACGGAGGTGGTCCCATGGAAGTCGATCTCGAACGGGCGAAGCGTGCGCTGATTCACTTTGGATCGGCGATGGAAGAGGCTCAGGGGGTCGTCCGCAACGGCCGGCCCGGCGTCGTGCGGTTCCACACCGAGGACAAGGTGCTCGAAATGCCGCTGACGTGGGCCGCGGCGGCGCTGGCGGCCTTCGCGCTCGCCAGCATGCTGACCCAGCTGCCGTCGCTGCGGAGAGTGCGCGAGGAAGAGCCGCTCGGCATTGGCTAGCATCGCCGCGTGAACTTTCAAGACCTGCTGTTCGGCCTGGAGCGATTCTGGGCGGCGCAAGGTTGCGTGATCGCGCAGCCCTATGATGTAGAAGTCGGGGCTGGCACGATGCACCCGGCCACGTTTTTGCGCGCGCTCGGCCCCGAGCCGTGGCGCGCCGCGTACGTGCAGCCGAGCCGGCGCCCCGCGGACGCCCGGTACGGGCAGAACCCCAACCGCCTCTACCAGCACTACCAGTATCAGGTCATCCTGAAGCCGTCACCCGACGACGTGCAGGACCTCTACATCGAGAGCCTGCGCGCCGTCGGCGTGCGTCCGCGGGACCACGACCTCCGTTTTCTTGAAGACAACTGGGAATGGCCGACCGGCGGCGCGTGGGGCGTTGGATGGCAGGTGTTCCTCGACGGCCAGGAGATCAGCCAGTTCACGTATTTCCAGCAGGTCGGTGGCCTCGATCTGCCGCTCGTGTCGGCTGAGTTGACCTACGGCACCGAGCGGATCGCGCAGTTCATCCAGCGCAAGGCCAGTGTGTTCGACCTCGAATGGAGGTCCGGCATCACCTACGGCGAGATCCGGCGGCAGGAGGAAGTCGAGCAGTCCGCCCACGCGTTTGCGGCGGCGGACGTCGCAACGCTGCGCGCGCTGTTCGACGCCTACGACCGCGAGGGCCGGCGGCTGCTCGCAGACGGCCTGGTGCTGCCCGCATACGAGCAGCTGCTGAAGTGCTCGCACGTCTTCAACCTATTGGATGCCCGCGGCGCGGTCGGCGTCGCGGACCGGGCCAGTCTGCTCGGACGCTGCCGTGTGATCGCGCGCGGCTGCGCGGAGCGGTACCTCGCGCAGCGCGAGTCCTTGGGCTGGCCGCTCCTGCGCCGGGAGACGCATGCCGCCGGCGCGTAAGCGCAGCCGCACGGAGCACGGGCGCGAGCGTCAGCCTGCCGGAGGTCCCTTGGGCCTACGGCGTGAGCCAGAACGCCCAGACGGGGGGCGCGCGCGGCTCGTCTTCGAAATCGGGGCCGAGGAGCTGCCGCCGTCCGCGGCGTGGGACGGCACGCGCCAGCTGCGGGACTTGGCCGGTCCCGCGCTCGAGGACGCGAGAATTGATACCGGCGCCGTGCGGGTGTATTCGACCCCGCGCCGGCTCGTGTTGATCATCGAGGACGTCGCGCTGCGCCGGCGCGACCTCGTCCGCGAGGTGCGCGGGCCGGCGGTGCGCGCCGCGTTTGCGGCCGACGGAACGCCGACAGCCGCCGCGGCGGGTTTCGCCCGCGCGCAGGGCGTCGAGGCCGCGTCGCTCGAGCGGCGGACCACGCCGCAGGGCGAGTACGTCTACGCGGTGCGCCGAGACGCGGGCGGCGAATCTGGCGCCGCGCTCGCGGAGCTCCTGTCCGCGCTCGCCGGCCGGCTGTCCTTCCCGCGGGCGATGCGGTGGGGCGCAGGCACGGCCCGGTTCTCGCGGCCGGTGCGGTGGATCGTGGCGCTGCTGGGCGACGAGGTCATTCCGTGCGCGTTCGCCGGCGTCGCGGCCGGACGCGAGACGGCCGGCCACCGCACGCTGCACCCGGGGCGTGTGCCTGTCCCGTCCGCGGAGCAGTATGAGACCGCGCTCCGCACGGCGCGGGTGATGCTGGACCCCGAGGGGCGGCGGCGCCGCATCGCGGCGGGAGTGCGGCGCGCGGCCCGGACCGCGGGCGGCCGCCCGATCCTCGACGCCGATCTGCTCGAGGAAACCGTGCAGCTCGTCGAGTGGCCGACGGTGTTCGCCGGCCGTTTCGACGCCGGGTTCCTCGCGCTACCGCGCGAGATCTTGATCACGGTGATGCAGCACCATCAAAAGTACTTTGCCGTGGAGGACGCGCACCGCACGCTGCTCGCGGCGTTCGTCGCTCTCCGCAACGGCGGCACCCGGGGCCTCGACGGGGTGCGCGAGGGGAACGAGTGGGTGCTGCGGGCGCGCCTCACCGACGCGCGCTTCTTCTTCGAGGAGGACCGCAAGCAGCCGCTCGCGGCGCGCGTGCCGCTCCTGGAGGGCGTCACGTTTCTCGAGCCGCTCGGGACCATGGCCGCGAAGACGACCAGGCTCGTCGCGCTGGCCGGGCGGCTGTCCGCGGCGCTCGGCGACGATGCCGCCACGGCGCAGGCGCTGGCCCGCGCCGCGCTTCTCGCCAAGGCGGACCTCGTGACGCAGGTCGTGCGGGAACTGCCGGAGCTGCAGGGCGTCGTGGGCGGGCTCTACGCCCGGCTCGACGGCGAGCCCGAGGCGGTGGCCGCGGCGATTCCGGAGCAGTATCTGCCGCGCGGCGGAGTGCCGCCGCGGACGCCGGTGGGCGCCCGGCTCGCGCTCGTCGACCACGTCGACACTCTCGCCGGCGCGCTGTCCGCCGGCCTCGTACCGAGCGGCTCGCAGGACCCGTTCGGGCTGCGCCGCGCCGCCAACGCGATCGTCGCGATCTTGCTTGACCGGCACTGGCCGATCGGACTTGCGGATCTCGTCGGCGCCGCCCTCGACGGATATGGGGTTCAGGACGGCGCGATTCGCGCGCGCGTGCTCGACGCCGTGCTCGATCTCGTGCGCCAGCGGCTGCGCGCCGCGCTCATCGACGAGGGGATCAGCTACGATACCGTCGACGCCGCCCTCGCCGCCGGCCACCATGAAATTGAAGCCGGTGTCGGCGTTCCGCCGGATGCGGCCGCGCGCGCCCGCGCATTGTGGGCGTTCCGCCGGACGCCCGCGTTTCCGGAGACGTACACCGCGCTCGACCGCGCGGCGCGGATCGTGCCGGCGGGTTTCGAGGCGGACGTGCGCGAGGACATGCTCGACGCTCCGGCGGAGCGGCAGCTGCTCGACGCCATCCAGAAGGTTGCCGCGCCCTCGGCCGGGGACGGGCAGCGGCCGGGACCCGCCGCCGCGCCGGAGGACCTGGTGGCCTACTATGAACGGAGCCTGCGCCGGCTCGCGTCGCTCGCGCGTCCGGTCGACCAGTTTTTTGCGGACGTGCTTGTCATGGCGGAGGATGAGGCCGTCCGCCGCAATCGCCTCGGCCTGTTGGCGCGCGTTGTGCGGCTCGTCCGGCCTATTGCCGACTTGTCCCGTCTAGTGGTTGGCGAGGCGAGGCCGGCAGGAGGTCAAGCCGGAGGTCCTGCGTCAGACGGGGAAGGAAAGCCGGCGCGCGTCTCCCAAGCATGACCTACTTCCACGCGAGGTGATTTCGCATATGGCTATTCGTCTTGGCTCGAAGCCGCGGCAGGCGCCCGCCCATCGCGGCACGCGGAGCCGGCCGCGGTCCGCGGCGCGCTCCAGCCGGGGCACGGGCCGCGCGGCCGGGAAGCCGATCTGGCTCTTCGACGAGGGCGACGCGTCCATGCGGGAGCTGCTGGGCGGCAAGGGCGCCGGCCTCGCGGAGATGAGCCGCGTGGGCCTGCCGGTGCCGCCGGGCTTCACGATCACGACGGCGGTCTGCAACGCCTATCTCGCGCGCGGCAAGACGTTCCCGCCGGGGCTCATGAACGAGGTGCGCCGGGCGCTGGCGACCGTGGAGCGCAAGATGGGCAAGCGGTTCGGCGATCCCAAAAACCCGCTGCTCGTGTCGGTCCGCTCCGGCGCGAAGTTCTCGATGCCGGGCATGATGGACACCGTCCTCAACCTCGGGCTCAATCCCGAGACGGTGCGGGGGCTCGCGGCGCTGACCGGCAACGAGCGGTTCGCCGAGGACGCGCACCGCCGGTTCGTGCAGATGTTCGGAAAGATCGTGCTCGACGTGCCGGGGGACAAGTTCGAGCATCTCATCGAGGAGCAGAAGCGCCGGGTGGGCGCGAAGCTCGACACCGATCTGGCCGCCGCGGATCTGCGGACCCTGGCGGCGCGATTCAAGGATCTGATCCAGCAGGACACCGGCGTCACGTTCCCGATCGATCCGCGGGAGCAGCTCGAGATGGCGATCCGCGCGGTCTTCGATTCCTGGATGGGCCGGCGCGCCATCGACTACCGCAAGTTCAACAAGATTCCGGACGACCTCGGCACCGCGGTCAACGTCCAGACAATGGTCTTCGGCAACATGGGGCAGGACAGCGCGACCGGCGTCGCGTTCACGCGCAACCCCGCGACCGGCGAGAAAGGCCTCTACGGCGAGTATCTGCCGAACGCGCAGGGTGAGGACGTCGTCGCCGGCATCCGCACGCCCCAGCCGATCAGCGAGATGCAGTCCGAGATGCCCGCGGTGTACAAGCAGTTCCTCAAGGTGGCGCAGATGCTGGAGCGCCACTATAAGGACATTCAGGATCTCGAGTTCACGGTCGAGCGTGGAAAGCTGTGGATGCTCCAGACCCGCAGCGGCAAGCGTACCGCGCAGGCCGCGGTGAAGGCCGCGGTCGACATGGCCCGCGAGCGGCTGATCACGAAGGACGAAGCGCTGCTGCGCGTCGAGCCGGAGCAGATCTACCAGCTGCTGCTGCCGCGGTTCGACCCCAGCGACAAGAGCGCGGCGGAGCGGGAGGGCAAGCTGCTCACGCGCGGGCTCAACGCGTCGCCGGGCGCGGCGACCGGCATCGCCGTCTTCGACCCCGACACCGCCGCCGATCTCGGCGGCAAAGGACAGGCCGTGATCCTGGTCCGGCCGGAGACGAACCCCGACGACGTCCACGGCATGCTGGCCGCCCGCGGCATCCTGACGGCCCGCGGCGGCGCCACCAGCCACGCCGCGGTCGTGGCGCGCGGCCTCGGCAAGCCCTGCGTCGCCGGCGCGGAGGCGATCCGCGTCGACACGCGGGCCCGCCAGTTCAGCGTGAACGGCCAGGTGGTGCGTGAAGGCGACCCCATCTCCATCGACGGGACGACCGGCGAGGTCTTCGGCCGCGCCATTCGCACGATCGATCCGGATGTCTCGAAGGACCAGGATCTCCAGACGCTGCTGGGCTGGGCGGACAAGACGCGGCGGCTGGGAGTGTGGGCGAACGCGGACTACCCGCGGGACGCGGAGCGGGCCCGGGCGTTCGGCGCCGAGGGCGTCGGGCTGTGCCGGACGGAGCACATGTTCTTCGAAGAAGAGCGGCTGCCGATCGTCCGCCGGATGATCCTGGCGGAGACCGACGCGGAGCGCCAGCGCGCGCTCGACGAGCTGCTGCCGGTGCAGCGGCAGGACTTTGTCGGGATTCTACGCGCCATGGCCGGCCACACGGTGGTCATCCGCCTGATCGATCCGCCGCTGCACGAGTTTCTGCCGCACTACGACGAGCTGCTGGTCGAGGTCACGCAGCTGCGGGATCGCGGCAACGATCCGCAGGCGCTGGCCGAGAAGGAGCGCCTCCTCCGCGCGGTCCAGGGGATGCGGGAGCAGAACCCGATGCTGGGCCTGCGCGGCATCCGGCTCGGGATCCTGTTCCCCGGCATCATCGACATGCAGGTGCGGGCGATTCTGGAAGCCGCGTGCACCCTCGCCAAGCAGGGCGTCAAGACGCATCCCGAGATCATGATCCCGCTTGTCGGGCACGTAAACGAGCTGCGAATCGTGGAGGAGCGCGTCCGCCCGCTCGCCGAGCGCGTGATGAAGGAGCAGGGGGTCCGCGTCGCCTACAAGTTTGGGACGATGATCGAGATCCCCCGCGCCTGCGTCGTGGCGGCAGACATCGCGAAACTCGCCGAGTTCTTTTCGTTCGGCAGCAACGACCTCACCCAATTGATCTTTGGGTTCAGCCGGGACGACGCGGAGGGCAAGTTCCTGCTCCAATACGTCAATCAAAAGATTCTGCCGGAGAACCCGTTCCAGGTGCTCGACGCCGACGGCGTGGGCGTGCTGATTGACATGGCCGTACGGGAGGGGCGCAAGACCCGGCCCGACATCGAGCTGGGGATCTGCGGCGAGCACGGCGGCGATCCGGCGAGCATCGAGTTTTGCCACAAGGTCGGGCTCACGTACGTCAGCTGCTCGCCGTACCGCGTACCGACGGCGCGCCTGGCGGCCGCGCAGGCCGCGCTTCGGGAACGCCGCGCGCGCACCGAGCGCGACAAGTAACCACGCGCCCGGACGGTCCCAGGCCGCCGGGGCGCAGAGGCGGAGGGCCGTGAATCCTCGCGAGACGACCGAGGCGTGGGAGGCGAAGATCCTGGCGCCGTACGCCGCCCGCAGCGCCGCGTCGCGCGGGCGCGCCCGGCCGGAGCCGCGCGACGCCCTCCGCACGGATTTCCAGCGCGACCGCGACCGGGTCGTCCATTCGAAGGCGTTCCGGCGGCTCATGCACAAGACACAGGTGTTCATCGCGCCCGAGGGCGACCACTATCGGACGCGGCTCACGCACACCCTCGAGGTCGCGCAGATCGCGCGCACGATCGCCCGAGCGGTGCGGCTGAACGAGGATCTCACCGAAGCCATCGTCCTCGCCCACGACCTGGGCCACCCGCCGTTCGGGCACGCCGGCGAGGAGGCGCTCAACGACCTGATGGCCGCCCACGGCGGGTTCCGCCACGACGTCCAGAGCCTGCGGGTCGTGGAAGTGCTGGAACGCCGCCGTACCCGGGACGGTACGATCGAACACGGCCTGAACCTCACCTGGGAGGTGCGCGACGGCATCGGCGGCCATTCCAAGGGGCCGACCGATCTCGAAACGCTGCCGCCGATCGACGATACGCCGGCGGAGGCGCTGCCGCACACCGTCGAGGGGCAGCTGGCCCGCGTCGCCGACCGCGTCGCCTACGTGCACCACGACACCGACGACGCGATGCGCGCCGGGCTGATCGCGGAGCGGGACGTCCCCCCATCGGTCCGCGCGGTGCTCGGCGAGACCCGCGGACAGGGGCTCGATCTCACGGTTCGCGACATCGTGGAGCGCTCGGCGGGAGAGCCCCGGATCGAGATGAGCGCCCCCATCCGGCAGGCGCTCAACGAGCTCAAGGATTTCCTCTTCGCGCGTGTCTACCGGGGCTCGGCGGCCAAGGCCGACGTCGGGAAGGCGCAGCGGCTGCTGCACGAGCTGTTCGACTATTTCGTGGCGCACCCGGACGAGATGGGCGACGAGGCGCGTGAGCCCTTCGAGAGCGGCCAGACCACCGTGCAGCGGGCGGTGTGTGACTTTCTCGCCGGGATGACGGACCGCTTCGCGATCCGCACCCACGAGCGGCTCTTCGTGCCGCGGGCGTGGGAGGACTAAGACGCGGCGCGCATCAGGCATCACGTTCCTCGACCGGAGCATCCACACGTTGAAGGGCGTTCCGGAACCTCGACAACTTTTCGAGGCGAGCGCGGGCGCGTAAACCTACGCGCGGCTCCGGCCGTTCCCGATCGCGTGTCGGGAAGGAATCCCCCGGAGCATCAGCAAAGCACCCCCAACCGCTGAGAGGTCCTGAACCAGGCAAACTTCGGCGTGCGAGGAGGGGTCGTCGTGGCCGGCCACACTGACCAACTCAGGAAGGTCCCGCTCTTCGAGGGGATCTCAAACGCCGACCTCCAGCGAATCGCCGAAAGCGCCAAAGAGCGCCGGTTCGAGGCAGGGGCGCCGATCGTCTCGGCGGGCGAACCCGGGCATGGATTCTACTTGATCATCAACGGGCGGGTCGAGGTCACGCGAGGCGATCGGACGATCGCAACCCTCGGCCCGGGGGACTACTTCGGGGAGTTGGCGCTGATCCGCGAGATGCCCCGCAACGCGACGGTCGTGGCGAAGGACCCGACGACGTGTCTTGCATTGGCACGCTGGGATTTCAAGGGCATCGTTGTTGCCAATCCGTCCATCGCGATTCGCCTTCTGGAAACCGTGGCCAGCCGCATTCAAGACGACGAGACCCACTAGCCGAACCCGTCTCGCCTAGTCTCCTTCGATCCGCACCGGGCGGCCGTCTGCCGCTGCCGATGATTGTTCCGCGCGTTCCAGGTCGCGCCGCGCGCCCGTGTTCGGCATTGTGCTCCGCCAAAAATTGGTGTATCATGTATCACCAAGTGAGGTGACAATCATGGTGCGTATGACCGTTACCGTGGACGAGCGCCTGCTGAGCGAAGTTAAGCGCCTATCCGGCGCCCGCACGAAACGTGCTGCCATCGAAGCGGCGCTTGAGCAATACGTCAGGCGTCTCAGACAAAAGCGCATCGCCGAATATGCCGGAAAGGTAAATATGACACTGACTCAGGAAGAACTTCGCCGGTGGCGGGAGGAGCGTTAGGTGCCCGTTCTCATCGACACGTCGGCCTGGATCGAGTTCTACCATGTCAAAGGCGACGCCGAGATCAAGCGCCTCGTCACCGAAATCCTCGGTCGGGAAGAGGTAGTGACGGTTGCGCCCGTCGTCGCGGAGTTGCTGCGCGGAGCGAAGGCGGCGGGTGACCGCACCATGATCGAACGAACTCTCGTTGTCCAGCGCCTGCTGCCGCTCGGTTGGGATCAGGCCGCCGTGGCTGCCACGCTTTCTCAAACGCTCGAGCGGCAGGGGCGCCGGCCTCCGCTGATCGACCTGCTCATTGCTGCGGCGGCACTTCAGGACCGATCCGACGTATGGCATGCCGGTGATGAACACTACGAGACGATCGCGTCGGTAAGTGCTCTGCGGACAAGGAACCTCAAGCGCCGTCAATCAACGCCCGGCTTAGAATAGTTTTCTTACCGCGCCCCGAACCGCTGCGCCGCGTCCGGCACGATCATGAAGAACATCAGCACGGCCAGCAGCAGCGGCGAGACCGCGATGCCGATCATCGCCACCCGCTCGAACTTGAGGTTCATGTAGTAGGCGCCGATCAGCGACGCTTTGATCGACGCGGAAATGATCAGAACCGTTACGCGCACCGCGGCGGGCAGGTGCCACGCGAGCACGGTGCTCGCCTCGATCACCGTGAGCAGCAGCAGCACCACGAAGCCGACGACGTACGCGCGCGTGATGCTCTCCGGAAGCGGCTGCGCGTGCACCACTTCGCCCTCACCGCGGTCCGGCGCTCCGTGACCGGCATGCGAATCGGTCATGTGCACGAGGCGGTCCCTCCTACAGCAGATAGATCGACGGCCAGATAAAGACCCAGACCAAGTCGACGAAGCCCCAGTACAGGCCGGCGATCTCGAGGCCCTCCGCCGACGACAGCCCCTTCGCGAGCCGCACCGCGATGGCCCAGAGGTAGATGACTCCGCCGAGCACGTGGAGGCCGTGCAGACCGGTGATCGTAAAGAACGTGAAGCTGAACGCCGGCACGCCCCACGGATTGCCGGCGAGCCCGGCGCCGTCGCCGATCAGGTGCGTCCACTCGAACGCCTGGAGACTGACGAAGACCGCGCCGGCCACCACCGTGGCGGTGAGGAACCGCACCGCCGCCGAGCGCTGGCCGCGGCGCATCATGAATACCGACAGCGCCATCGTCGTGCTGCTGAAAATCAGGATGGCGGTCATACCGGCGACAAGACGGATGTTGAAGATCTCCGCGCGGTGGGGCCACATCGGCGCGCTGAACCGCGCCGCCCACAGCGCGACGAGGAGTCCCGCGAACGTCATGGCGTCCGAGGCGAGGAAGAGCCACATCATCAGCTTGCCCCAGCTGACGTCCCACGGCGACCGCCCGCCGGCCCAGCGCTCGGCCAGGGTCGCGCCGTCTCCTCGCGTCTCGGTTGCCGCCATCATCGCCTCCCTGTAAATCCGGGCCGGCTCAGGCCCAAAACAGCAGGGCGAAGAGATAGAGCCACAAGAGATCCATGAAGTGCCAGTAGAGCGCGAACACGCCGACCCCGGCGTGCGACGCCACGCCGTACCTGCCCGCGTACGCCTTCCACACGACGACGCCGAGCGCGGCGAGCCCGCCGAGGAGGTGCGCCGCGTGGGCGCCGGTCAGCAGGTAGAAGAAGCCGCTGTGCGGGTTGGACGAGATGTACACGCCCTGCGCGGCGAGCGACCACCAGGCGCCGATCTGGCCGAGGAGGAACGCCCCGCCGAGCCACGCCGTCGCCGCCAGGCCGCGCTCGAGACCCCGGATGTCGCCGGCGGCGATCCGGCGGCGCGCCCACTCGAGCGTGCCGCTGCTGGCGAGGAGCAGCGCCGTCGTGAGCCAGAGGATCGGCGGCATCATCACGGCGCCCCAGCCCGGTTCCTGCCGGCGCGCCAGATACGCCGTCGTGAAGGCGAGGAACAGCATCGTGACCGCGACGAGCGCCGCGGCCATCCCGATCACGGCGGTACTGACGGTAGGGCCGGAAGCGGCCGGATCGGTGCCGCGTCCGCCGGGTCCGTAGGTGACGGGTCCGGAGGGGCGGAGGCCGGAGGCTCCTCGATCCGAGCGGGTCCTGAGCGCCTGCGTCGTCACGGCGTCCCGGCTACTCCCCGCCGTGCCCGCCGGACTGGCCCGCGGCGACGGGTGCGGCCTGCCACTGCGGGGTGTAGTCCTCGGCCGCCCCGGGCACCGAGTAATCGTACGGCCACCGGTACACCACGGGCAGCGACGCTCCCCAGTTGCCGTGCGGCGGCGGGGACGGCGCGCCCCACTCCAGCGAGTTGGCGTGCCAGGGGTTCTGCGTCGCGACGGGCCCGCGCAGCATGCTCGCAAAGAAGTTGTAGATGAATACGAGCTGCGCCGCACCCAGCATGAACGCGCTCAACGAGATGAAGACGTCGATCGGGCCGGCGTGGCTGAGAAACGGATAGGCGCTCGTGTCGTACAGGCGCCGGCTGTTCCCCATGAACCCGAGGAAGTGCATCGGGAAGAACGTCGCGTAGATGCCGAGGAACGTGAACACGAAATGGATCTTGCCGAGCCGCTCGTCCATCATCCGGCCGAATATCTTCGGGAACCAGTAGTAGGTGCCGGCGAAGATCGAGAACAGCGCGGCCGCGGCCATGACGAAGTGGAAGTGCGCGACCACGAAGTACGTGTCGTGCAGGTAGATGTCGACCGGCGCGGTCGCCAGGAAGATCCCGCTCAGCCCGCCGGTCACGAACAGGGACACGAACGCGATCGCGAACAGCATCGCGCTGGTGAAGTGGATGCGGCCCTGCCACAGCGTCGTGCACCAGTTGAAGGTCTTGATTGCCGACGGGACGGCGATCGCGATCGTCGACCCGATGAACGCCGCGCCGAGCAGCGGCGACATCCCGCTCACGAACATGTGGTGGCCCCACACGAGGAAGCTCAGGAACCCGATCGCCGAAATCGACAGGACCATCGCCTTGTAGCCGAAGATCGGTTTGCGCGAGAACGTCGAGATCACGTCGGAGACGATCCCCATCGGCGTGAGGATCAAGATGTAGACCTCCGGATGGCCGAAGAACCAGAATAGGTGCTGCCAGAGGAGGGCGTCGCCGTTCTTGTTGGCGAGCACCTGCCCCGCGACCAGGAGGTTGGGCGGGATGAAGAAGCTTGTCCCGGCCGTCCGGTCGAGAATCAGCATGACCACGGCCGCGGTCAGCACCGGAAACGACAGCACCGCGAGGATCGCGGTGACAAAGATGCCCCACAGCGTCAACGGCAGGCGGCCCAGCGACATCCCGCGCGCGCGCATATTGATGATCGTGGTGAGGAAGTTGAGCGAGCCGAACAGCGATGAGAACAGGACGAACATGATCGAGATGGCCCACAGCGTCTGGCCGAGGCCGGAGCCCGGCGAGAACTTGGCCACCGCCGAGAGCGGTGCGTACGACGTCCAGCCGTTGCCGGCCGGGCCGCCGGGGACGAAGAACGACGCCAGCAGGACCAGCACGCCGGGCACCAGCGTCCAGAACGACATCATGTTGAGGAACGGGAACGCCATGTCCCGGGCCCCGATCATCAGCGGGATCAGGAAGTTGCCGAACGCGCCGGTGAGGATCGACGTGAGGAAGAAGAAGATCATCACGGTGCCGTGCATCGTGGCCGCGGCCAGGTACTGACCGGGATCCAGGGCGCCGTTCTGGGGCCAGCCCAGGTGGGCGCGCATCAGCATCGCCAGGGCGCCGCCGACCATCGCCATGAAGAGGGTGGTCAGGTAGTACTGCTTGCCGATCATCTTGTGGTCGAGGCTGAAGATGTAGTGGCGGACGAAGCTCTCGGTGTGGGCCTCGTGAGCGGCCGCTCCTTCGTGTACGGCGAGGGCATCCATCAGGCGCGACTCCTTGTCCTGCCTAGGCTAGTGCTGCCCCTGCGTCGCCAGCCAGGCGTCGAACGCGGCCTGGTCAGTTTCAACCACCATGTTACCACGCATCGTGTAATGGCCGACGCCGCAGAGCTGCGCGCAGGCAATCTGATACGCGCCGGCGCGGTCGGGCGTGAACCAGATGGACACGTTCCGTCCCGGCACCGCGTCCTGCTTCACGCGAAAGTTCGGCAGGAAGAAACTGTGGATCACGTCGACCGAGTGGATCTCCACGCGGACGGGACGGTTGTTGACGACGTGCAGCTCGTTCGTGACGACGACGTTAGTCTTGCTGTCGGGATCGCCGGGATCGAGCCCGAGCGGGTTGCCGGCGCTCATGAACTTGGGATCGGTGCGCGCGAGCTTGCCGTCCGGACTGGGGTACCGCACGTACCAGAGAAACTGCCGGCCCGTGACCTCCACCACCTGGGCGTTGGGCGGCGGCGGGCTGTACACCCGCGCCCAGACGATCTCCGCGAGAATGGCGAGGATCACGAGGCCCGCCGCGGGGACGAGGGTCCAGGTGAGCTCCGCGCCGAGGTGCTCGTGCCAGTGCGCGGCCGGACGCCGGCCGTACGCGGCGTACCGGATCAGCGCGATCGCGACGAACAGGTGGACGGCGATGAAGGCGATGCCCGTGGCGACGAGGATCGCGTTGAACATCTCATCGGCCGCGGCGCCCTGCGTGGAGGCGAGCGGCTGCAGCCACCAGATGTGGGCCGCGACGATGAACGAGACGATGCCGGCGGCGAGGATGAACAGAATCAGCGCGCCCATCCATCGCCCCGCGGGCCGTTCGTCGCGCGGCATGGTCGACCCAGAGTCCATTCGCGCCGATCCTCCGGGGAAACGCATCATGCGCCGTACCGGGCTTCCGAGGTTAGAGTACCTTCGTGCCGGACGCGGGCCTTCCCTACTTGGCCACGGTTAGGGAGGGCTTGGCCCCTGGCACGACCTCTAAGGTCCCGTACATCCCGAGTAGCGCGTGGCCGGGGTACCCGCAAATAAAGAGATAGTGTCCGGCCGTCGAAGCGGTGAACCGGATGTCCACGGTCTTTCCCGGCGGCGTGCCCTGGGCCCCCGCGTTCGGGGACTCGGCACCCTTGAACGCCGGCTGCGGCGCCGCAATCGCCGGGAGGACCGGCGCCTTCGCGGTGCCCTTGAGCGGGATCACCTCGAAACTGTGCGGGAGCGCGGCGATTTTGGACGTCGAGAACGTCACGTGCACGGGCGTGCCCGGCGCCACCGTCATCGTGAGCCGGCCGTGGGCCACGCCGTTGAAGTTCTGCCCGGCGTTTGCCGGTGTCTGGTTTGCGACGATCGTGAACGACGCCCCGGCCGCGGCGTGCACCCGAGGCACCGCGGCAACGGCGACGGCCGCGGCAAGCAGAACGAGACAAAGCACCCTGACAAGCGTGCGTGGAACGAACATTGCCACCTCCCATGACCCGTTGGCGGGGAATGGTTCTGCGTCGATCGACTTCTATTATAGTAGCCTGAGCGCTGCGCGGCCGTCAAACGTACGTTCGCGGCTCCGAACGAGTGGAGCTCGTCCCGTGCCTCGGGAAGATTAACGGAACGTTAAAACAGTGTTGTTACGTACAAGAGGAGAAGGCATAGTGCTGGGTGAATCATGCCGGACCCGGTCGACACCGCCGCTGCGGCGGAACGACGGCCGGGCTTAGGGGAGGGAAAACTTATGACAGGAAATTGGCGTCATCGTGTGCTCGGGCTCGTCATTGCGGCCATGCTGGTGGTCACCATGGTCGCTCTCGGCGGCCTCCCGCGTACGCACGCCGCCATGTCCAAGACACTCTACGTCGGCATCACGCTGCCGTTGACGGGCGCAGACGCCGAAGACGCGGAGCTGATCAAGGACGGGGCGATGCTTGCGATCGATCAGGCCAACGCGAAGGGCGGCGTGGCCGGCTACAAGATCGAAGCCATCGTCCTCGACTCGGGGACGGCAACCGCCGGACAGTACGATCCGGCGCAGGCCGCCACCAACACCCGTAAGCTCGTCGCCAACATGGGCGTGGTCGCGAACATCGGCCCGCAGATGAGCGGCGAGGGCAAGGCGATGTCGGCGATCTTGAGCGAGGCCGACATGGCGACGATCACCCCCAGCTCGACGAACCCGGACATCACGAACCCGCAGTTCGCGTCCCAGTACCGCCCGAAGGGCAAGGCGGTCTACTTCCGCACGGTGACCACGGACGCGTTCCAGGGTCCGAACATGGCCAACTACTACGCGGAAGTGCTCCACGTGAAGACCGTGTACGTGCTCGACGACTCCGGCGCGTACGGCGTCGGCATCGCGGATTCGTTCTCGAAGCGGGCCGCGGAGAAGGGGATCAAGATCCTGGGCCGCGACCAGCTCAACCCCAAGGAAGCCGACTACACGACCATTCTGACCAAGATCAAGGGGCTCAACCCCGACGCGCTCTACTACGGCGGCGTCGGACAGGCCGGCGTGAAGCTGACCAAGCAGGCCTATGACGTGATCCCCAAGATGCCCAAGGGCGGCGGGGACGGCATGTACGGCGGCACGATTCTGACCGGCGGCGGGTTCCCCTCGGTCGACGGCTGGTACGCGACGATCGCCGGCCCGCACCTCCTCGACAACCCCGAAGTACAGCAGTGGGTCAAGGCGTTCCAGGCCAAGTACAACAAGGTGCCGCAGGACTACTCGATCACGGCGTACGATGCCGCGCTCGTGATCCTGGACGCGATCAAGCGCGTGGCGGCGACGGGCAAGACCCCGGACCGGCATAACGTCCGCGATGCGATCCAGGCCAGCCGCCTGAAGACCATGCAGGGCACGATCTCGTTCGACAAGAACGGCGACATCAACAGCCGGGTCGTCAGCGTCTTCAAGATCGTGCACGACATGAAGTACAAGGACGACGACATCATTCACCAGTACAAGTACGTCGGCGTTGCACCACAGCAGTAGCACGCGAGATCAGTAGGCGTCACGGGAGCGGGCCGCCCGCGCGGCCCGCTCCCCGTGTTGGCGGCCGCGCGCAGACGCCATGGCGGACACCCTAGGTAGCAGCGGATGACATCCCACGACATCCTCGTGCAGCAGATCATCAACGGCCTGAGCCTTGGGGCGATGTACTCGCTGCTCGCCCTCGGCTTCACGATGGTCTACGGCATCATCGAGCTGATCAATTTCGCCCACTTCAACATCTTCATGGTCGGGTCGTTCATCGCGGCGATCGCGCTGCATACCGTGGGGGTCTCGGGGCAGGGGCGGGTCCTCTACGGGCTGCCGCTCATCGGGGCGCTCGTGTTCGCGTTCGCGGCCGCGATGCTGTTCTGCGGCGTGCTCGGAGTGGTGATCGAACGGGTCGGGCTCCGGCCGATGCGGCACGTCAGGGGCACCGCGGCGATGATCACGACGATCGGCGTCTCCTACATCCTCTTCAACGTCGTGCTGCTCCGGACCGGCGCGTCGACCCTCAACTATCCCAACCCCGTGCCGGTGATGGGATGGCCGATCGGCGGCGCAACCCTCCGGCTTCGAGAAGTGCTGCTGTGGAGCGTGGCGCTGGTCCTCATGGCCGCGCTGCAGATCTTCGTGCGCCGCACCAAGATCGGCAAGGCCATGCGCGCCACGGCGCAGGACTCCGAAGCCGCCCGGATGATGGGCATCGACGTCGACCGGGTGGTGATGCTGACGTTCTTCATCGGCTCGGCGCTCGCCGGCGCGGCCGGGCTGATCTTCGGCCTCTACTACAATTTCACGAGCTTCCTCGTCGGATACACGGCGGGCCTCCGGGCCTTCACCGCCGCGGTGTTCGGCGGGATCGGCAACATCGTGGGCGCGATGGTCGGCGGCCTGGTCATCGGCCTGATCGAGTCGGTCGGCGGCCAGCTCCTCCAGGTGCGGTGGACCGACGTGATCATCTTCTCGATCCTGATCATCGTCCTGGTCTTCCGCCCGACCGGCCTCCTCGGGGTCTCCACCCCAACCAAGTCGTGAGGCCGTCCCGTGCCTGACGTCTCGCCGGCCGAAGTCTCCTCCCTCCATACGATCGACGGGGAACAACAGGTCACGACGCCTGCGGCGCGGCCGGCGACGTGGCGCGTGATCGCCGCGCCGGTCCTTCGGCCTCTCGAACGGATTCCCGCGTCCGCCCGGAGGCGCCTGGGCGCGCTCGTGCTGCTGGCCGCGGCGCTGGTGTTCCCGGTCATCCACTCAAACGGCGGCGATGTGGACGCCGCGACGAACGCCCTTTGTTTTGCGGCGCTCGCGCTCGGCCTCAACATCGTCGTCGGCTTCGCGGGGCTCTTGGATCTCGGCTACGCCGCGTTCTTCGCGATCGGCGCGTACACGTACGGCATCCTGGCCTCCGGGCAGCTGCACCCGCTGTGGACCTCCGCGTGGCAGCCGCTGCAGTGGCTGGGGGTCGTGGGCCGGCTGCCGATCGAAGGCGCGCCCGACGTCGTGCAGTTTCAGTTTTCCTTTTGGTGGATGCTGCCGGGCGCCGCGATCGTCGCGGCGTTCTTCGGCCTGCTGTTCGGCGCCCCGACGCTGCGGTTGAAGGGGGACTACCTCGCGATCGTCACGCTCGGGTTCGGGGAGATCGTCCCGATCGTCGTCCGCAACGAGCAGAAGTTGACGAACGGCGCGATGGGCCTCAACGGCGTGCTCGCGCCGAGGGCGTTCGGGTACAACTTCGGCGTCAACGCGACCCCGTACTACTACGTGGCGATCGCGATGATCGTCTTGCTGATTTTTGTGAGCTACCGCCTGAAGGCGTCCCGCGTCGGCCGCGCCTGGATGGCGATTCGGGAGGACGAGATCGCGGCCGGGGCGATGGGCGTCAACCGGACGCGCCTCAAGCTGCTGGCGTTTGCGATCGGCGCAGGGTTCGCCGGCATGACCGGTACCTTGTACATCGCCAAGCTGCAGACCGCGACGCCGGACATGTTCCAGTTCCCGGTGTCCGTGATGATCCTCGTCATGATCGTGCTCGGTGGGATGGGGAGCGTCCCGGGGGTCGTGGTGGGTGCTCTGCTGCTGCAGCTGCTGCAGTCGTGGTTCCTTCAGGACCTGACCCAGTGGCTCCATGCCCTCGGGCGGCTGACCGGCTTGGGCTCGCTGCAGCACATCGAGCTGGCGCAGACGATCGAGTTGATCTTCGGCATCATCCTCGTGACGATGATGCTCTACCGCCGCCAGGGGCTGATTCCGGCTTCGCGGACGACCGCGCCGCTGTCCATGGAAGAACAGGCGGCGTCCCCGTCGCGCGGCGGCATCGGGATCTCGCTCAGCCGGCTCGCACGGACGGAGGTGCCGGACGGCGCGCCGCTCTTGGAGACGCGCGGGCTCACGAAGCGCTTCGGCGGGATCACCGCGGTGCGCGGCGTCGACCTCACAGTACCGCCGCACTCCGTCGTCGGCCTGATCGGCCCGAACGGATCCGGCAAGACCACCTTCTTCAACCTCGTGACCGGGCTGGATGCACCCGACTCCGGCCGCATCATGTTCAGGGGACAGGACGTCACCGGGCTGCCGGCGCACGCGGTCGTCCACCGCGGGATCGCGCGGACGTTCCAGATGCTGCGCCTCTTCCCGGACATGACGGTGCTCGAGAACGTCCTCGTCGGGATGCACGCGTGGACGCGGGCCGACGCCCTGGGCGCCGTCTTAAGACCGGCGTCGGTCCGCGCGGAGGAGCGCGAGTCGGTCGCGTGGGCCATGGAAGTCCTGGGGATCTTTGGCAACCGGCTCCTGCCGCGCGCGAACCACCTGGCGAGCAGCCTCTCGTATGCCAACCGGCGGCGGCTCGAGATCGCGCGGGCGATCGCGTCGCGCCCCGCGCTGCTGCTGCTCGACGAGCCCACCGCGGGCATGAACCCCGCGGAGACGCTCGAACTGGCCGACCAGATTCGCAGCCTCAAGAACATGGGCCTGACCGTGCTGCTGATCGAGCACAAACTCAACGTGGTCAATACCATCGCGGATAAGGTCGCCGTGCTGGACTACGGTGAGAAAATCGCCGAAGGCACCGCGGAGGAGGTCCACCAGAACCAGGATGTCATCCGTGCCTACCTCGGACGGACGTCCGCTGCTCGAGTTTAAGGACGTCGACACCTATTACGGGGAGCTCCACGTCCTCAAGCAGGTGAACTACGAGATCGGGGTCGGGGAGATCGTCTGTCTCCTCGGCGGCAACGCGTCCGGTAAGTCGACCACGATGAAGACGGTGCTGGGGTTGGTGCGCCCGGCGCGGGGGACCGTCGTGTACAAGGGGCAGCAGATCTCGCGCCTCTCGACCGCGGAGCGCGTCCGGCGCGGGATCGCGCCGGTGCCCGAGGCGCGCCGGCTCTTCCCGCGCATGACGGTCTTCGAGAACCTCGAGATGGGGGCGTTCACGCGGACGGATACCGCCGGCATCGCGGAGGACGTCGACCGCGTCTACGGCCTCTTCCCCCGCGTGAAGGAACGCCGCACCCAGATGGCCGGCACGCTCTCCGGGGGCGAGCAGCAGATGGTGGCGATCGGGCGCGCCCTGATGGCCCGGCCGCAGCTGCTCTGCATGGACGAACCTTCGATGGGGCTGTCGCCCGCCTTCGTCGAGCAGGTCTTCGACATCATCCAGACGATCAACAAGCAGGGGACGTCGATCTTCGTCGTGGAGCAGAACGCCAACATGGCGCTCAGCATCGCGCACCGCGGCTACGTGCTGCAGACCGGCCGGGTGGTGCTCTCCGGAACCGCGAAGAGCCTGCGCGAGAACGAGATGATCCGGCAGGCCTACCTCGGAGAGATCAAGACCGCCTAGCCCATCACCACGATCGCCCGGCCCACAATCTCGCCCCGGTTCAACGCGTCGTAGGCTTGGGGCGCCTCCGCGAGGGTGTACCGCCGCGAGATCGTGCGGGCCGGATCGATCACGCCCCGCGCCGCCATGCGAAGCAATGCCGGGACGTCGGTGCGGACCCGGCCGCCGTACGAGCCGATGAGACGAATCCCGCGGCGGACGAGCCGGGTGATCTCGATCGGCGCCGCCGTCGTGCCGGGCGCGATCCCGACGATCACGACGCGTCCGCCGTCGCGCACCGCGCCGAACGCCTGCACCACGGTCTCGGGCCGGCCGAGCGCCTCGAACGCCACGTCGACGCCGCGCCCGTTTGTGTATTCGAGGATCGCCGCGGCCGCGTCCACGCGCGCCGCGTTGACCGTGTGGGTCGCGCCCAGACGGCGCGCCGCCTCCAGCTTGTCGTCGCGCACGTCGACCGCGATGATCGCCGAGGCCCCGAGCGCCGCGGCGACCTGAATGACGTTCGATCCGACGCCGCCCGTGGCGACGACGGCCACGCTCTCACCCGCGAGGAGCCCGGCCTGATGGCGCACGGCGCCGTACGCCGTCATGAGCGCGCAGCCGATGATGCACGATTCGTTGAGCGGCAGCGCCTCCGGCAGCGGGAACACATCCGTCACCGGCACCACCGCGTACTCGGCCAGTCCTCCCATGCTGTACATCGCGAGCGGCGAGCCGTCCGCCCGCGCGAGACGGCTCGTCCCGTCGTAGAGCGTGCCGCGCAGGCGGTTCATCGCGAAGAAGGTCTCGCACAGGTCGTCGCGTCCCTCCGCGCACCACGCGCACGTCCCGCACGGCATGATGAAGCTGCACACGACGGGCATTCCCTCGGTGAGGCGCGCGGTGCCGGACGGCGCGGCGTCCGTGCCCACCGCCGCCACCGTGCCGGAGATCTCGTGGCCGAGGACCGCCGGCGTGGGGAACTTCACCTCGCCCTTGATGACGTGCAGATCGGTGTGGCAGACGCCGCAGGCCGCCACCCGGATGAGCACCTCCCCGGCGTGGGGCGAGGGCGTCGGGATGTCTTCTACCACGAGGGGACCGTGCACCCGAGAGAGCACCGCGGCGCGCATGGGGTCCTAGTGTTCGGTATCGATGAGAGGACAGCCTCCGCCGAGCGGAGAATTATAAAGACAAAACTCCAGCGTGGCGGGCGCGGCCTTATCTGCTTTCCCGATAGGGCCTTTTTCGCGGGTGCGTGAGCATGGCCGGACGGTCGAGAGAGGTCACAGACGAGATCCGGCGGCGCATCAATATTCTCGACATCGTCTCCATGCACGTCACCCTCAAGCGGTCCGGCCGGCGCTATACGGGCCTGTGCCCGTTTCACTCCGAGAAGACGCCGTCGTTCACGGTGAACCCCGAACTCGGATTCTTCTACTGCTTCGGGTGTCACGCCGGCGGCGACGTGTTCGACTTCGTGATGCGCATGGGGAGCGCGTCCTTCCCGGATGCGCTCGCCGAACTCGCCGGCCGCGCCGGGGTGCGGCTGGAGCGAACGCCCGAGGAAGATCGGCAGAGCGGCGAGCGAGAGCGGCTGCTCCGGACGGTGGCCGAGGCCGAGGCGTTCTACCGGGCACAGCTGGGTGCAGAAGACGGCCGCGCCGCGCGGCGGTACCTGGCGGACCGGGGGGTGGACGCGGCCGCCGCGGAGGGGTTCCGGCTCGGGTATGCGCCGGCCGGGTGGGATGGGCTCCTCCGCGCGCTCCGGGCCCGCGGCTTCGACGGGGCCGCGCTCGAGCAGGCGGGGCTCGCGGTCGCGCGCTCGGGCGGCGACGGCCAATACGACTCGCTCCGGCAGCGCCTCGTCTTTCCGATTCACGATCTGCAGGGGCGCCCGGTGGCCTTCGGCGGCCGTGCGCTCGACGACGCGACGCCCAAGTATCTGAACACGCGCGAGACCGCGCTGTTCGTCAAGGGACGCACGCTCTACGCGCTCGATCAGGCCCGCGCCGCGATCCGGGAGAGCGGTGAGGCCGTAGTAGTAGAAGGCTACATGGATGCGCTCGCCTGCCACCAGTTCGGCATCACCAATGCGGTGGCGTCGCTGGGGACCGCGCTCACCCAGGATCAAGTCCTGCTGCTGAAGCGGTTCGCGGGGCGGGCAGTTTTAGTGTACGACGCGGACGCCTCAGGCATGGACGCCGCGGAGCGCGGCCTCGGGATCTTCGAACAGGCGGAGCTGCCGGTGCGGGTCGCGGTCCTCCCGGGCGGGGCGGATCCAGACGAATTTTTGAGGGATAAGGGAGCGGAGGCCTTTCGGGAGGTCCTGGCCGGGGCGCGGTCGGTGTTCGACTACCGGTTCGCGATGGCCTCGGCCCGGCACGACGGACGGACCGTGGAAGGAAAGGTTGGAATTGTTGACGAAATGAGTCAGTTAATCATTATAGCACCGAATCCGGTCCGGCAGTCCGAGTACGTGCGGCTGCTGGCGGAGCGCCTGGGCGTCCGCGAAGACGCCATCAGAGGGCAGATTCGTCGTCTCGCGAAGAACCGCGAAGAGACGGGACGGCCGGCCGGAGGTCCTCCCCCGCAGGGGGGGACAGGTCGGCAGGGGACTGCCGCGCTCCGGAAGGCTCCGGAGGCGGATGGCCCCGTCTCGCGCGGGGCGGACGGCCGGGTTGGAGCGGAATCCCTCCTTCTCCATCTCCTGGTGGCGGACGCGTCGGTGCGGACGGGCGTCCGCGGGCTGATCGACGTGAACGTGTTCCGCGAACCCGTTCATCAGGTACTCGCGCAGGCGCTCCTCGATCCGGAGGCGGAGGGCATCGAACCGCGCCGGCTTCGCGAGCGGCTGCGGGACGAGGGCGCTATCTCGTTGTTGAGCCGGTTTCTGATCGAGGAACCGCCGGTGCGAGGGGACGCGCGGCGTGTCGCGGAGGGATGTCTCCGGACGATGCGCCTCGTCGAAGTCACGGAGCGGATCGACCGCTTGACGGCCGCGCACACTGAAGCGGTGCGGGGCCGGGACGACGGCCGCCGGGATCAGCTGGCGGTGGAACTGCTCGAGGCACGCAAGGAAAAGGAACGCATCAGGGAGTTGAAGGTCAGTGTCTAAACCGCGTCGCGCACACGTCACCGCCGAATCGGAGGCCGCTACGACGAAGCGCCGGCTGGAGGCCGAAAAGGCCCTGGCCACGCTGCCGGCCGAAATGCGCCAGCTCGTCGAGCTCGGCCGCCGCCGCGGCTATGTGACGTACGAGGAGATCCAGGAGGCCGTGCCGCAGGTCGAGCACACCCTGGACGAGTACGACAAGATCTACGGGATGCTGGGCGACTTGGAGATCAAAGTCGTCGACGATCCCAAGGAAGCCGAAAAAGAGAAAGAGGAAGAAGAGGCGGAGCCGGTCGAGCTCGAGCCGCTCGAAGGGGTCAGCATCGACGACCCCGTCCGGATGTACCTCAAGGAAATCGGCAAGGTGCCGCTCTTGTCCTCCGCGGACGAGGTCAAGCTGGCCAAGCGGATGGAGCGCGGCGACGAGGACGCCAAGCGCCGCCTGATCGAGGCGAACCTCCGGCTCGTCGTGAGCATCGCGAAGAAGTACGTCGGCCGCGGCATGCTCTTCCTGGATCTCATCCAGGAGGGCAACCTCGGCCTCATCCGCGCCGTGGAAAAGTTCGACTGGCGCAAGGGCTACAAGTTCAGCACGTATGCGACGTGGTGGATCCGGCAGGCGATCACGCGCGCGCTCGCGGACCAGGCGCGCACGATCCGGATCCCGGTTCACATGGTCGAGACGATCAACAAGCTGATCCGCATCTCGCGGCAGCTCCTGCAAGAGTACGGCCGCGAGCCGACCCCGGAAGAGATCGGCAAGGTCATGAAGATGCCGACCGAACGGGTGCGGGAGATCATCAAGATCGCGCAGGAGCCGATCTCGCTGGAGACGCCGATCGGCGAGGAAGAGGACAGCCACCTCGGCGATTTCATCGAGGACCAGGACGCGCTGGCCCCGGCCGAGGCCGCGTCGTTCACCATGCTCAAGGAGCAGCTGGAGGGCGTGCTCGACACGCTCACCCCGCGCGAGCGGAAGGTGCTCAAGCTGCGCTTCGGGCTGGACGACGGGCGCCCGCGCACGCTCGAGGAAGTGGGCCGCGAGTTCGGCGTGACGCGCGAGCGGATCCGGCAGATCGAGGCGAAGGCGCTGCGGAAGCTGCGGCATCCGAGCCGGAGCAAGCGGCTCAAGGATTTTATCGAGTGACCTCACCCATACCGGTGGGTGCGCGCCCGGTTCGCGGACCACTCAGCAGGAGGCCGCGTAGCGGCCGGAGGTCCTGCGGCAGACAGGGCAACTGCTGAACGGCCGCTCGCCGGGCGTGCGCCTACCAACACAGTGCGCCCCTCGATCGAATAGCTTACGCCGGTCCACCAACCCCGATAGCCCGGCCCTCCGCTGGTCCCTATGTCTTGCGCGGCGCGATGTTTTTGTTCATACGGAAGAAGTTGGTGGGGTCCCATTTGGTCTTGATTTCGATGAGGCGGTCGTAGTTCTTGCCGTAGGCGGTCCGGACGCGGTCGTCGCCTTCCTCTTCGGTCAGGAAGTTGATGTAGGTGCCGCCGGTCGAGAAACGGCGCAGGTCGCGCCAGGCCGTGCGGGCCCACTCGACGTTGGCCGCGTCGTCCTCGGCCTTCTCCCAGGAGCCCGTGATGTTGAGGACCACGCGCGCATCCCGGTTCCCCACGGCGGAGTGGTCTTCCGGGAGCTTTGAAATCGCCCCGTCGACCGGGAAGAGAATGACGGCGGAGTGGGGCGAGCGCACCTTGCCGGCGTGCTCGACGACCTTCGCCAGCAGATCGGGCGACAACCCGGGCAGATATTCGGACTTCCAATAGTACCGCCGGCCCTTCGGCTGCGTCGCGTCGAGCAGGGTTTGCTGCGTGACATAGGGCCGGCGCTGGACGACGTCGCCGACCGGCGCGCCAAACGTCTTGATCGCCGCGACCATCTTCTCGGCCTGCTCGACCGGTCCGGAATGGCAGACCACGAGGGCGACGATCGGCTTGTCGTGCACGTCCTTCGGCAGCCACGGCGCGGGCGGGGCGTTCCGGAGGATTGCGACGCAGGTCAGTTCCGGCGGGGCGTCTTCGCGCAGCCGGCGGTACATGTCGAGCACGTCGTGCGCCGCCTCGGCCCGCCACGCGGTCACGCCGCCGACGATCTCGGGGCCGACCGGATACAGCCGGAATTCGAAGTTCGTCACGACGCCGAAGTTGCCGCCGCCTCCCCGCAGTCCCCAGAACAGGTCGGGATTTTCTTCTTCGCTCGCCCGCACGATGCGTCCGTCCGCCGTCACCACGGTCATGGACCGCACGGTATCGGAGGTCCAGCCGAACCGGCGCGTGAGGTAGCCGAAGCCGCCCCCGAGGGTGACGCCGGCGGCGCCGGTCGTCGATACGAAACCGAGCACCGAGGCGAGCCCGTGCAGTTGGGTCTCGCGGTCGACGTCGCCGAGGAGGCAGCCGGGCTGCGCCTGCGCCGTGCGCCCCGCGGGATCCACCCACACGCCGCGCATCAGCGCCATGTCGAGCATCAGCCCGCCGTCGGACACGGCGAGGCCGGCGATGTTGTGGCCGCCGCCCTTCACCGACAGCACGAGGCCTCGCTCGCGCGCAAACTGCACGCACGTCACCACGTCCGCGACGCCAAGGCACCGCGCGATCACGGCCGGCCGCCGGTCGATCATGGCGTTCCAGAGCGATCGCGCCTCGTCGTAGGCCGGCGATCCCGGCGGCAGGAGCGGGCCGCGCAGACGAGTCTGCAGATCTTGGAACGCCGCCGGGTCCGCGTCCATAGACTGGTTCCCCCTTCGAGTGGACCTACTCGATCGTGATCGAGGACGCGGTGATGACGCCGTACCCGTCATTGTCACCGCGGACCGTGACGTGTGTGCCCGCTTTCAGGTCGGTAAGTTTGCCCAGCGCGATGCGGTGGACCGGTGTGTTGTCGGGCACAACGATCGACGTGTTCTGGTCCTGGTAGCGCAGGGTGATCGTCCGGCCGGACTTGCCGGTGACCATGCTCGTCACGTTCATGTTGGTCATGATGTGGCCGGACTCCATCGGCCACTGGCCTTTGCGCGCGGTGGGCATGGCGTCGATGAAGTTCACCGACACCGCGGTCAGCGTGCCGTCGGCGGCTTTGCTTGCCGTCACCGCGAGAAACGACCCGGTCTTGATCTCGGCCAGCGTCGCCGGCAGGCGCCGGATCACCCGCGTCTTGTCCGTCAACGTCACTGTCGTGGTGCCCATTTTCGTCGCGACCGTCGCGGACGTCGCCGTGGCGGAGGCCACCGTGCCCTCAATGGTGGTGGGTGACTGAGCGGCCGCGCTCAAGGCGCCCCCGGCAACCGTCGCGGCGGCCAGAATGGCGATAGCCATGCGCGTTCGAAGCTGCAGCATCAGGTGTCCCTCCCGAATCTCGCAACTATCGTGCGATCTTGGCATCCCCCGCGCGCCTTTCCTTCCGGCGTTTCGCACATGTTACAATCGGTGGCGCGACTTCTCGAGACGAGGTGACCGCCGCATGGCCGGCCGCACATTTCAGCCCGACGCCCTGACCGCCCTCGGTACGAAAATCTTTGCTGCGCTCGGCGCCCCGGAGGACATCGCGCGTATCGTCGCCGGGTCGCTGGTGGACGCGAATCTGACCGGCCACGACTCGCACGGGGTGCTGCGGATCCCGCAGTACGCGCAGCGGATCCGCGACGGCCTGGTCCGGCCCGCGGTGCGGCCCAAGGTGATCGAAGGGCGGCACGCGGTCGGCATGGTCAGCGGGGAGTGGGGGTTCGGACAGCTCGCGGGCCGCATGGCGACGGACGAGGCCGTGCGCCGGGCGGGCGAGTTTGGGGTCGGCGCCGTCGGGGTGGTGCGCTGCAACCACTTCGGCCGGATGGGGGAGTACATGGAGCGTGCGGCCGATCAGGGCGCTGTCGCGTTTGTCTGGGTCGGGGGGTTGGGACAGCGCGCGGCGGTGCCGCACGGCGGCAGCCGCCCGACGCTCGGCACGAACCCGATCGCGGTCGGCTTTCCCGTGGAAGGGGAGCATCCGTTCGTGATGGATTTCGCGACGACCGCCGTTGCCGCCGGCAAGATCATGGTGGCGCGGGCGCGACACCTGCCGCTGCCGCCCGGCTGCATCGTGGATAAGGACGGCACGCCCACGACGAACGTGGAGGACTATTATGCCGGAGGGGCGCTGCTGCCGGCCGCGGCGCACAAGGGCTTCGGCCTGTCCGTCGCCGCGGAGCTGCTGGGCCAGGCGCTAACCGGCGCGGACGCGATTCACGACGCCCCCGCCCCCGGCAAAGAGCCGGTTCACCGCAATTCGGGCGCGCTGTTTATGGCGATCGACCCGGACACGATGCGTCCGGCCGGTGAGGCGAAGGCGCAGGCCCGCCGGATCGTGGACCGCATCCGCGGAGTTCCGCCCGCGTCGGGCGTGGACCGCGTACGGACCCCGGGACAGCCGGAAGTCGAATCCCGCAGCGCGCGCTCGGCCGGGTTCGAACTCCCCGACGACACCTGGCGTGCGATCGTCGAATGCGCGCGCAGCGTCGGCCTTCGGGACGAAGACCTGCCCGTGCCGGCCGCCGTGTAATCTCGCGAATTGCCCCGGCCGGCCGGTGGCTTACGGCCGGGCCGGGCTGAGGTGGCGGAGCAGAAACTCCGTGGTCCGGCGGTGCGCGTCGATCTCGTTCTCGCGGCGCCGGAAGCCGTGGCCTTCGTCGGGATAGATGTGCAGCTCCGCGACGCCGCCGTTCGCGCGGACCGCGCGCGCGATCTGCTCCGCCTCATCCGCCGGACACCGCACGTCGTTCGCGCCGGCCAGCACCAAGAGCGGCGCCCGGATGCGGTCGGCGAAGAAGATCGGGGACCGGTCGCGCCAAAGCTCCGCGTCTTCGACCGGATCGCCCATCCGCGCGCGGTCGGAGTCGCGCAGCGTCTGGTCCTCGTGCTCGTACTCCGTGAACCAGTTCGCGAACGGCACGATTGCCACGCCGGCCGCCCAGCGGTCCGGATATTTCGTGAGCGCCATAAGCGTCAGGTAGCCGCCGTACGACCCGCCCATGACCGCGACGCGCCGCGGATCGACGTAGCCTGAGTCGGCGATCCTCTCGGCCGCGGCGACCACGTCGCGCAGGTCGCCGCCGCCCATGTCCCGCATGTTGGCCTCTTCGAACGCGCGGCCGAAGCCGGTCGATCCGCGGTAGTTCGGCGCGATGACCGCGAAGCCGTGGGAGACGAGATACTGCACGAGCGGCGCCCAGCCGTTCATGTGCTGCGCCGCGGGGCCGCCGTGGACGTAGACGATGGCCGGAGCGGAGCGGTCGGGCCGCGCGCCGGGCGGCAGGTAGACGAACGCCGAGATCGGAGCGCCGTCGAAGGACGGATAGATCACCCGGCTGGGGCGGACAAAATCGTCCGGGCCGAGACCACCGACGAGCGACCGGCTGAGTTGCACGGGCGCCGTTTCCGCGAGGTCGCCCCCGGAAGGGACTAGCCGGCGAGATGCGCCGGCGTCGTAGACCCAGAGTTCGAACGGCGAGGCCGCCGCGCCGTGGAGCAGCGCGATCGACCGCCCATCGGGCGAGAAGGCCGCGTCGGCCACAACGCCCGGCGGCAGCGAAATCGGACGCGCGCCGCCGTCCACCGCGCGCAGCACCACCGCGTGCGTCCCGCCCTCGTTCCGCGCGCACACGTACTGATCGCCGGCGGGTGCGATATCCAGCAGCTCGATATCCCACTCACCGCGGTCGAGCCACGTGACCGCCCCGGTCTCCGCGTCGACGCGGGCGACGCCGTAGGTGCCCGCGGGTGTGGCGTTGGACGAGACGAGCAGCGCCCGCCCGTCGCCCGTCCACCCCAGGGCCTGGTGGTCGGCCGATCCGTCGATCGGGAGGAGCGTGTGCTCTGTGCCGGTCGCCACGTCCAGCACCCCGACCCCACCGTGCGCATAGTCCCAGGTCCGCGTCACGGCCAGCCGGCGGCCGTCCGGGCTCCATCGCAGGGTCGTGCACTGGCCGCCGTCGTGCCCGGCCAAGCGCTCGATCTTCGCACTGTCGGGATCGAGCCGGTAGACATCGTAGGCGCCCGGCGCGGCGAGTTCGGCGGCGACAGCGAGCGCGCGTCCGTCCGGCGACCACCGGATGCTCCGGTAGTTGACGCCCTCGGTCGTGGTGATGCGCCGCGGCCGGCCGTGAGGCAGCGGCTGCAGATAGAGGTTCGGCTTCTCGTTCCCGGCCCGATCCTGCGTGTACAGCAGCCGCCGTCCGTCCGGCGACGGACGGCCGAGCGCCGTGCGTTCGTCGGAGACGGTCAGTTGGACCGGCCAGCCGCCGCGGTGCGGGACCTGCCAGATGTTGAAACGGCCGGTGGCGTTCGTTTCGAAGAAGATCACCCGGCCGTCCGCGGACCACGCGGCCGCGGCCATTCGCCGCGTGAAGAACAGCGTCTCGAGGTCGAGCGGCGCCTCACGCGGGGGCGGCGGCACGAGCGGCTCACTCTGCAGGCGGGCGGCGGGCGTGGGGATCATGCGGTCGACTTCTTGACGGGCCGGGGCGCCTTCCTGGTAGGGTAGGAGCCATGGCGACCACCTCGCGCGCCGCGTCCGATACTCAAGCAGCGCCGGGCCGCTGGGTGGCGCTGGGTCTCATCGCCGCGGCCCAGATCGGCGCGTTGAGCACGTGGTTCAGCGCGGCCGCCGTCGCGCCGTCGCTGGCGAGGGACTGGGGCTTCTCGACCGCGCAGCTGGCCCTGCTCACCGTCGGGGTGCAGGTCGGGTTCGTCGCGGGCGCGCTCGGTCTGGCCGTGAGCGGCCTCAACGACGTGCTGTCCACGCGGACGGTCTTCGTGGCGTCCGCGGCCGGCGCGGCGCTGGCGAACGGATTGCTGCCGGCGGCGGCGGGACATCTGGTGCCGGCAGTCTGCCTGCGGGTCGCCCTGGGCGCGCTGCTGGCCGGTGTCTACCCCACCGGGATGAAGCTCATGGCCGGGTGGTTTCGAGAGGGCCGCGGTCTTGCGATCGGCACATTGGTCGGGGCGTTGACGCTGGGGTCTGCGCTGCCGCATCTCATCGCGGCCGAGGCGGCCGGCGCTCTCCCGTGGCAGTCCGTCATCGCGGTGACCAGCGCCGGCGCCGTGCTGTCCGCCATTATTGTGGCCGCCTTCGTACGCCCGGGTCCGTTCGATGCGCCCGCGGCGGTGCTCGACCTCCGCTGGGCGTTTCGCGCGCTGCGCGATCCGGCAATGCGGCTCGCCAACCTCGGATACTTCGGCCACATGTGGGAGCTGTACGCGATGTGGACGTGGATCCCGGTGTTTCTGCTCGCGAGTTTTCAGGCGTCGGGCGGGGCGGGCGGCGGCGACGTCCACCGGGCGGCCAGCCTCGCGGCCTTCGCCGTTATCGGGCTCGGCGCGTGCGGATGCATCGCCGGCGGGCTCGTGGCGGATCGGATCGGCCGCACGGTGACGACCGCGGGGGCGATGGCCCTCAGCGGAACCTGCGCCGTCGCCACCGGTCTCTTGTTTGGACGGGCGCCCGCGATCGTGGTCGCCGTGGCCGTGGCGTGGGGCATCGCCGTCATCGCGGACTCCGCGCAGTTCTCCGCCGCGGTCACCGAACTCGCCGAACCGCGGCGCGTCGGCAGCGCGCTGGCGCTGCAGACGTCGCTCGGGTTTCTTTTGACCGCGGTCAGCATTCAGTTGCTGCCCGTCGTCCTCCGCGCCGGTGGATGGCGGCTCGCCTTCGCCGTGCTGAGCATCGGGCCGGTCCTCGGCTGCGTCGCGATGCTAAGGCTGCGCGCACGGCCGGAGGCCGCGCGCCTCGCCGGCGGCCGGCGGTAGGGAGCCGCGCGCGCCGCGGGTGCCCCAGGGAGCGCGCCGTTGCCGTCGAAGAGGCGGCGCGCTAGAATGCTCTAGTCTCCGGCGCGGTCTCGAGGTCGGGGCGCCGGGAGGTGTACGGGTGAACGCAGACATCAAAGATCCCGGGCTGGCACGCGCGGGCTGGGATCGTATCGCCTGGGCCGACGGGGAGATGCCGGTTTTGAAACTCATCCGCGAGCGGTTTACCCGCGAACGGCCGCTCGCCGGGACGCGGATCGCCGCGTGCCTGCATGTGACCACGGAGACCGCGAACCTGATGCGCACGCTGCACGACGGCGGCGCGCAGGTGGCGCTGTGCGCCAGCAACCCGCTCTCCACGCAGGACGACGTCGCCGCGGCGCTCGTGTCGGAATGGCACCTGCCGGTGTTCGCCCGCCGGGGCGAGGACCGCGATACGTACTACCGCCACATCAACCAGGCGCTGGACACGCGGCCGCACCTGACGATGGACGACGGGGCGGATCTCGTCTCCACGATCCATAACTCGCGGCCGGAGCTGCTGAGCGACGTCCGCGGCGGGAGCGAAGAGACCACAACCGGCGTGATCCGCCTGCGCAGCATGGCCAAGGCGGGCGTGCTGAAGTATCCGATCGTCGCGGTGAACGACGCGCTGACGAAGCACCTCTTCGACAACCGGTACGGCACCGGGCAGTCGACGCTCGACGGTCTCCTGCGCGCCACCAACCTGCTCCTCGCCGGCCGCGAGATGGCCATCGCCGGCTACGGCAACTGCGGCCGGGGGCTCGCGCTGCGCGCGCGCGGGATGGGCGCGCAGGTCATCGTGACGGAGGTCGACCCGGTCCGCGCGCTCGAGGCGCACATGGACGGCCATCGCGTGCTGCCGATGCTGGACGCCGTGCGTACGGCGGACGTGGTCATCACGGTGACCGGCAACACCTCGATCGTCCGCCGGGAGCACTTCGAGGTGATGAAGGACCGCGCGATCGTCGCGAACTCCGGACACTTCGACGTCGAGCTCGACCTCGCGGCGCTCGCGGATCTCGCGGAGTCCCGCCGTCCCGTCCGGCCCAACGTCGAGGAGTTTCGCCTCCGGGACGGCCGCCGGATCTACGTACTGGCCGAGGGCCGCCTGCTGAATCTGGCCGCGGCGGAGGGGCACCCGGCCGCGGTGATGGACATGAGCTTCGCGAACCAGGCGCTGGTGATGGAGCACCTGGTCCGGCGCGGCGCAGGGCTCGCCCCGGACGTGTACGGCGTGCCGCCGGAGATCGACGGCCAGGTGGCCATGCTCAAACTCGCCGCCTCGGGGGTCGCGATCGATACCCTGACGCCCGATCAGGCGCGCTACCTGGCGGGCTGGCAGGAGGGAACCTAGTGCCTTCTGAGGAGGGCTCTGCCGGACCGCCGGGCGCGCCCTTCGCGGAGCGGATGGCGAATCTCGGCACGGAGACCGCGTTCGAGGTGCTCGCGCGCGCCCGCGCGCTCGAGGCGCAGGGGCGCTCGATCATTCACCTGGAGATCGGCGAGCCGGATTTTGACACACCCGAGCACATCAAGGAGGCGGCGGTCCGGGCGCTGCGCGACGGCTACACCCACTACACGCCGGCGGCCGGGATTCTGGAGGCGCGTGAAGCGATCGCGAACGACGTCGCCCAGTCGCGCGGCATTCCCGTTCACCCGGACCAGGTCGTCATCACGCCCGGCGCCAAGCCGATCATGTTCTTCGCGATGCTCGCGCTGGTCAACCCGGGCGACGAAGTGATCGTCCCGGATCCGGGGTTTCCGATCTACGAGTCGGTGGCGCGGTTCCTGGGCGCCCGGCCGGTGCCGTGGGTGCTCCGGGAGGAGCGCGAGTTTCGCGCCGATCCGGAGGACCTGCGCGCGCTCGTGACGCCGCGGACGCGCCTGGTGATTCTCAACTCGCCGCACAACCCCACGGCCGGCGTCTTGTCGCGCGCCGATCTCGAGGCGATCGCGGGGATTGTGCGGGGCCGGCCGATCACCGTGCTGTCGGACGAGATCTACGGTCGGATCATCTACGGCACGCAGTTCGCCAGCATCGCGTCGGTGCCGGGGATGGCCGAGCAGACCATCATCCTCGACGGGTTCAGCAAGACCTACGCGATGACGGGGTGGCGCCTCGGCTACGGCGTCGCGACGCGCGAAGTGGCGGTGCGCCTCGCGCAGCTGATGGTCAACTCGAATTCGTGCACCGCCGCGTTCACCCAGATGGCCGCCATCGCGGCGCTGCGCGGCGACCAGGGCTGCGTCGAACGGATGGTGACGGAGTTCCGGCGCCGCCGAGATGTGATCGTGAAGGGCCTGCGCGCGCTGCCTGGCGTCCGCTGTCTCGTGCCGGCCGGCGCGTTCTACGCGTTTCCGAACGTGCGCGCGATCGATCCGGACGGGGGCAAGCTGGCCGCGCACCTCTTGCAAGATTCCGGCGTCGCGGTGCTCGCGGGCACCGCGTTCGGCGCCCACGGCCGGGGATATCTGCGGCTGAGCTACGCGAACTCTGTCGAGGCGATCACGGAGGCGCTGTCGCGGATGCGCGCGGCGCTCGAGCGCTTTACGCCGAAAGCCACGGCCTGAGGCGCGCTACGGGCGGGTCGCGCCGGGCGCCGCGTTGGGTCCGTGCGCGGGCACGTAGGCGTATGCGTCGACCGTCCGCCCGTCGCTGGTCTGGACGCGGACGGTGACGCGGCGGTAGTCGCCGCCCTCGTACGCGTCGAGCGCGGCGAGGGCCGCCGGATCGAGGCCTTCCAACAGCCGGCCGTCCACGCTGGCGCCCGCCAGCGGGTGGACGACGGGATAGCCGATCGACGCATCCAGCATGCGGCAGTAACCTTCCAGCACCGCGGGCTGCCACGGCGGCCGGCGTCCCAGAAGCTGTTCGACGAGCCGTTCGTCCTGCAGCGTGCCGTAGACGAAGATGCGCGCGCTCATCAGGCGCGGGCGCGCCGGTGCAGCCACTCGCGCAGGGCGCCGAGCGCCGCCTCCCAGCCGAGGCGAAACGCCTCCTGGGTCTCGTCGAGCGCCCGGGCCGGCGGCCCGCCGGGATCGGCGCGCCGCCCCGCCGCGGCGAAGCGGGCCTTCGCGGTCTCCGCGGCTTCCTCGAACCGCAGCTGCTCGAGCGCGGAGCGCAGTTCCTCCGGCGCGATGCCGCGGCCCACTTCCACCGGGAGGTGTTCGAGGCGGTGCAGCAGTTCGAGGTGGCGCTGCGCGGCCTTGACGTCGGCCCCCTCGAACGTCTCCCGCAAGCGGTCGACCGGATCTTTGACGGGCCGGTCATGGTAGCCGTCGATGAAGAAGGCCGGCGGCTGATTGACCGCCTCGCACAGCCGCAGGAACGTCTCGAATTTCGGCAGCGCCTTGCCGCGCTCCCAATCGCCGACGGCGACGCCGCTGCGCAGGCCGAGGACGCGCGCGAGCTCCGTCTGGCTCAGCCCCGCGTCGCGCCGCGCGTCGTGCACGCGGCGGCCGAACGCGCGGCGGAGGTCGGCGACGGTCCGCTTTTCCATGGCATCATTATAACCAAGCACGGGGGGTCAGAACAGCCGCTGCTGCTGCCGCGGCCGGTGCACGCCGCGCACCGCCGCGCGCGCCGCGTCGAATGTCATGCCGTCTTCGGTCATCAGCCGGTGCACCATCTTGCCGCTGTGACCGGGAAGAAACCGCGCGTCCGCGTCCGCGACGTGCGCTCCGCATCCGCACAGACACGGGGCGCCGCGGCCGTTGAGTGCTGCGCGGCCGTTCGCCGCCCGGCTGTGCCGGTGCCGCCGGATCCACCGCCGGAGATCCTCGTCCTCGACCCGCCACGCACGTCCGACGCGCAGCGCCGGCAGATCGCCGCGACGCACGAGCCGCAGGACGACCGCGGGCGACACCCGCAGCGCCGCGGCGACTTCCTGCGGCGTGAGAAATTTCGCTTCGCCCCGGCGTTGCGGGGCGCGGCGCAGAGCAGGCGTCCGGTTCGTCATCGTGCCGTGTTGTTGGCCTCGGGTGCGCCGTCTCCTCCTGGCGGAGGTCCTGCGATAGAGGGGACAGGAGGCGCATCTTTGGCTCGCGCCGCAGGCCCAGAAGCGGCCGGAGGTCCTGCGATAGACGGGACAGGAGGCGCATCTTTGGCTCGCGCCGCAGGCCTAGAAGCGGCCGGAGGTCCTGCGATAGACGGGACGAATGACGCGACGATGCGCCAGCGCCGGACGATGCAGACGATCGACTGTCACGCCGCGGGGGAGCCGCTGCGGATCGTGACCGCCGGCCTGCCGCCGCTTCCCGGCGGCACCATCCTCGCGCGCCGCGCGTACATGGCGGAGCACCTCGATCACGTGCGGCGGTTCCTCATGTGGGAGCCGCGCGGGCACGCTGACATGTACGGCTGCATCGTGACGCCGCCGGTCTCCGCGGACGCCTTCTGCGGCGTGCTCTTCATGCACAATGAGGGATACAGCACGATGTGCGGGCACGGGATCATCGGCCTCGTCACCGTGCTGATCGAGACGGGACAACTGCCGGCCGCGGAACCGGAGGTTTCGATCGTGATCGACACGCCGGCCGGGCCCGTGCGCGCCCGCGCGTCCGTGGAGCGGGGCCGCGTTCGGGAGGTGACCATGCGGAACGTCCCGGCGTTCGTGCTGGACCGGCGCACCGTGCCGGTTGACGGGCTCGGCGACGTCGCCACGACGGTCGCCTACGGCGGGGCGTTCTACGCGCTCATCGACGCGCGTCGCTCAGGACTCGGTGAGCGGCCCGGCCCGCTCGACCGATTGGTCGATGCCGCGGCGGCGATCAAGGCGGCCGTGCTGCGCGCCGGACCCATCGCGCATCCGATCGAGCCCGGCATCGCCGGTCTCTACGGTACGGTGATGGGCTGGCCCCCGCAGCATCCCGGCGCGGATCAGACGAGCCTCACCGTCTTCGCCGACCGCGAGGTGGACCGGTCGCCCTGCGGGACCTGCACCTCGGCGATCATGGCGGCGCGCTGGGCCGACGGTCTTCTTCCGTTGGGCGCGCCGTTCGTCAACGAGAGTCTGATCGGCACGCGGTTTACGGGGCGGCTCGTCGAAGAAGGGGCGATCGGTCCGCATCGCGCGGTGACACCGGAGGTGAGCGGCTCCGCCTCGATCACGGGCTATCACACCTTCGTGCTCGAACAGGACGACCCGCTGCCCGACGGGTTTCTGCTGCGCTAGGTGTGTGTCCGAGAAATGACGTGGAACACGCTTAGAGAGGGCGGCGAGAAGGCGGTCGCTACGGGACCGAGGATTGTGCCAAACATTTTCCGCCTCCCTTTATCCTATTGCCTCATTCATCA